>Ga0209591_10001079_pt1 | contig 35019 bp, 43 predicted proteins | sample MAT01_FD_187207 | JGI IMG/M metagenome (GOLD analysis project Ga0209591, IMG submission 187207) | Freshwater microbial communities from Lake Fryxell liftoff mats and glacier meltwater in Antarctica - MAT-01 (SPAdes) (version 2) | ecosystem: Environmental > Aquatic > Freshwater > Ice > Liftoff... | reverse complement strand
TTTCGCCGCTCAAAACAACCGAAATAGTTGTTACACCACACTTTACTACTATTTTAGAAACAGCAAACAGAAAACTACAATTACTGTAAGTCAATAATCCAATTTCATATTCCATTTTTATTAGTTACATTTAGTAGATATATTTGTAGGGAAATAATCTAAATACTATAAATTAAATGAAGAAACTGAAACCTATGTGTTTGAAGAACATGATTTAGAAGCATTAGAGAACTTTAATTCTCTAAAAATTAACGAGAAAGAAATAGAGAGTAAGCTTAAGTTATTGACAACGTACATAAAAGAAAACTATATTGAAATTGATACTAATGAAACAGATAAAAAAGCTTTGTCTGTCTTGAAGAACAAAGAAGTTTTACTCTTTTCTTTCCAGCTACGTAGTTAACGTCTAAATAACACTCCCCCATATTCTCCACTAAAATTAAAAAATCCCTCTTCGTTTGGAAGAGGGATTTTTTTATTTACTGTATAGAAACTTGTATTTGTCTGAAGCGTGGGAATGTTTGTCCTGGTAGTGCTGGAGGAGCGTAATCGTTTCTTACAATTCCTAAAGAATCTGCAACCCAAAATTGAGAAACAAAGGTTAACGGGATTGCTGCTCCACCGGGAGTTAGGAATGCTTGTATTGCAACAGTAATAATTATTTTTTTTGCTTTGTATTGCAACGATTTATACATAATGGTCTCTTCTTTTTCGACAACACCACTTACATTTAAAATTGCCTTTATTGGGGTAACTATTCCCGCTAAAGGAAATTGAATATCGATACTGTCATTTGTTGAAATAACATACGATTGCCCTATTGGTTCTTGCGGACGCAAATAGTTTAGCCATCGTGGGTTAGACGCTGGTTTCAACGAATCTGGAACTAATCCTGCTAACAAATCGCTTGGGTTATCAATGTAAAGCAGAATATTTCCGTTTTCAGTAGTATATATTGCCGTATCGCTACCTGCTTGAGCAGGGGAACCTGCCTGGGGGATGGTTGTATTCACTTGAACAAATCCATTTTTATTCAATATTTGAATTTGTGAGATGATTAATTTTTCAATTTGACCAATTTGAAAATAACCTGCTTCTGTTGTTGTAGAGTCTTGAAAGTAATCGTAGGTTGTTTTAGTTCCAACCGTTGTTTTATAGGTAAACTGTTGTTGAGGAACAGGAGTTACTGTTTCTTCTGAACACGAAAACAGAATTGAAGCCATTAAAAACAAAGAGCATACTTTTGCTACATTTTTCATTATATTTTTTCCTTTTAAAATTATTTCCATTTTATTCCACAACCAACACTTGGTTTTTGATTCTCATCAGGAGTAAGACCTTCTAACACAGCATCTAAGCTATTGGTTAAAGAATCACCAGTTATTGGGATTGTATTCCCAATTCTGGACTCGTCGAACTGACCACGATAGACCAATGAATTTTCACCATCGAACACATAAAAATCTGGCGTACATTCTGCTTGAAATGCTTTTGCAACTTCCTGCGTTTCATCGAAAAGGAAAGGAAAAGAATATTCAAATTCTTCCACATCTTTTTTCATAAATTCAGGACCGTCTTGAGGATAATTCACAACATCATTTGAATTGATTGCAATGAACGAAAAACCTTTTTCCGAATATTCTTTTGCAATACTTGCAATTGATGATTTAAGTCGTATTACAAATGGGCAATGATTACAAATAAACATTACGACTGTCCCAACTGATGATGCCAATGATGAATACGAAACATTTTTAGAAGTTACCGAATCTGCTAAATTGAATTCTATTGCTTTCGTACCTAAGGATAACATTGAAGATTGTTGTGCCATTTCTTTGCTTTCTAAATAATTAACTAATTCCAAACTTTTTTAAGGACGTTTGAAGCAGAAATTAATTCATTGCAAATTCCTGTTTCTAAGGCAGAATGTCCTGCATCGGGAACAACAATAAATTTTGCTTCTGGAAAAGCTAAATGAAGATCCCAAGCCGTTGTCATAGGGCAAACCATATCGTATCTACCTTGGATAATTATTGTTGGAATATGTCTAATTTCTCGAATGTTATCTAAAATAAATTCTGGAGAATCTAAAAAGATTTTATTGATAAAATAGTGGCACTCAATACGTGCAAAGGCTAAAGCTAATTCTGGATTGTCAAATTCTTGGACGTTTTCTTCGCTATAATGAATTTTCGAAGTTGCCGCTTCCCATTTACTCCAAGCTTTAGCAGCTTCTAACCTTGTAACGGGGTTTTCAGATGTTAATCGGTTGTAATATGCAGCAACCATATCGTTCCGTTCTGCTACTGGGATTATACTTATATAGTCTTCCCAATAATCTGGGTAAATAAAGGATGCACCTTCTTGATAGAACCAATTGATTTCGTGCGGACGGCATAAGAATATTCCACGTAGAATTAACGCCTTTACTTTTGTAGGATGAGACACGGCATACGTTAACGACAAAGTAGACCCCCAAGAACCTCCAAAAACAGTCCATTCATCGATTTTAAGATGTTCTCTTAACACCTCTATATCGCTTACTAAATGCCACGTTGTATTATCGGTCAATTCTGCATTAGGTGTGGATTTCCCAGAACCTCGCTGATCGAACAAAATAATTCTATAAAATTCAGGATCAAAGAACCTTCTATACGCAGGAATAATTCCGCCTCCTGGACCTCCGTGTAAAAACAGAATAGGTTTGCCGTTTTTATTTCCACATTCTTCGTAATACATTGTATGTAATTCCGAAACGTCTATAAAACCAGTTGAATACGGTTCAATATTTGGGTATAATTCTTGCATCTTGTCTACCTCTTTTTTACGTAATAATATTGTTAGCAATTACAAAGATATAAAGTTTTAGTAACTATACAATTCGTAGTATAGAAAACCTTATTTTTGATGTAACCTCTACTGGACATTTATGCCTATACCATCATTTGTTTTTTTCGCCTCACTATTACTTTTCATTGTTTCGGACTACTATTTGTATCGTCGATTTTCACAGTATATTCTATCAAGAAATTGGAGTAAATTCTATTCACTCATCTATTTAGTTCTTTCAAGTTTGGCTGTTTTATCGATGATTTGGGTTGGAATGGAAAGATACCTATACCCTACACTTTCCAAACCAGCATTATATTTGAATTCGTTATTAGCCATTTGGTATTTTCCTAAATTGTTTATAGTGCCAATACTTTTGTTAATTTCTTTTGTTCAATGGTCTATAAAAAAATGGTTTCAATCGAAAACATCAACCAAAGCTATTCTAACAAATGATGAAACAGAATTAGAATTAGAAAGAGGACTTCCAAATAGAAGAAAATTTGTTCAAAACATTGGATGGGCAGCAATTGGAGCTCCATTTGTGTTGGTTACGCATGGAGTTTTCAAGGAAAGTTTAGATTTCCATACAGAACGAATCACCTATTACTTGCCGAATTTACCGCATCAGTTTGACGGCTTTACGATTGCACAAATTTCAGATATTCATTGTGGTTCGTTTTACGACGACAAGCCAATGCAAGAAATTCGAATGATTACAAATGCATTACGTCCTGATCTGATTGCGATTACAGGTGATTTTGTCAATTTTTCTACTGAAGAAATTGGGAAAATCACTAAGGAATTAGAAAAGCTAAAAGCTCCCTTTGGAGTAAAAGCGTCCTTAGGTAATCACGATCATTATATGAACTGGCAAGAGCATTTACAATTGCGTGAAGCTATTCGTGCAACAGGCATTGATTTGTTGGTAAATGAAAATAGAATCTTGAAAGCCGATGGTGCAACATTGCAACTTGCTGGAACTGACAATACAGGTTTTAAACAAAATTTTGCGAACCTTCCAAAAGCATTAGAAAATTGTACAATTGATACGTCAACAATCCTTTTGGCTCATGACCCTACTTTTTGGGATAGACAAATAGTTGGGAAAGCACCAGTAGACTTAATGCTTTCTGGTCATACTCACGGTGGTCAAGTTGCTTTTCATTTCCTTGGGAAAGAACTATCCATTATACGAATGATATACGATCAATGGGCAGGTTCGTATACAAAAGATGATCAACATCTTTATATAAACCGAGGAGTAGGAACAACAGGACCACCTATTAGAATTGGAGTTCCACCTGAGATTACGTATATTACATTAAAAAAAGCTCAAAAATTTGCATAATTTCAATCTCAATGTCAGACTTATACACACTTATTCGATCGTTACCAACAGAACAAATAAATAGGAACACTCTTCTCATTGACGAAATGTCAATAACTGAAGCACTCAATTCTATGAATGCTGAAGATTCTACTGTACCATTTGCAGTAGAAAAAGAAATCCCCCATATTGCGAAAGCTATAGAGCTAATAGTATCAAGTTTTCAAAGAAAAGGTAGACTAATTTACATAGGTGCAGGAACTTCTGGCAGATTGGGCGTAGTAGACGCTAGCGAATGCCCACCCACTTTTGGAAGTGATCCTTCAGCTGTTCTAGGAATTGTTGCAGGAGGAAATTCTGCTATGTTTCAAGCAGTTGAAGGTGCCGAAGATTCTATTGAATTAGGAAAAACTACCATTCAAGATTTACAAGTTACTTCGGTAGATACTGTTTGTGGGATTGCAGCTTCTGGCAGAACTCCTTTTGTTTTAGGTGCAATTCAAGAAGCTCGTTCACGTGAAGCTTCGACTATTTTGATTACTACTTCTACAAGACAAGCAGTTGCTAAAAATGAAATTCAACCTGATGTTTTAATAGCACCCTTTGTTGGTCCTGAAGTAATTGCAGGTTCTACACGGTTAAAATCTGGCACAGCACAGAAATTAGTTCTCAATATGCTTACTACAATTTCAATGATTCAAATTGGGAAAACATTTGGAAATGTTATGGTAGATTTACAATTGTCGAATCAGAAATTGGTAGAACGAGCAAAGAATATTTTGGTAACGTTAGGAAATGTTTCGTACGAAGATGCTGGTCGTTATTTAAAAATGTCGAACAATCACGTCAAAACTGCATTAGTTATGATTCTTTCTTCAGTAGAGGCACCTACGGCTGTAGATGCCTTACTAAGTTCAAATGGAAAGATTAAAGAAGCTATTGCGTTGCTTTCTCAAAAATCTTAGAGTACACCTTCATACATTATTCGTCAAATAATCCCAAGTTATTCCTCGAGTCTTGTTCTTTTTGAGAAATAGTTATCGGTCGAATTGAAGCGATAACCGTATTATACGGATTCAATTGTTTGCTATGTACTTCAGTAGATTCTGATTCAAAAAGTGAAGTTGATTCTTCTTTTGGATTTCCATCAAATGGAAGTGGACTTGTTGGGTTTTGAGGTCCATAATTGTCATCATCGTTATCAAAATTATCGTCTTCATCGTGCAACACAACATATACAGATTGTAGTGAATCTAAGGTGGCTACTGGAATTAATTTAGTTCCGTGGATCACATTCCCTTTTTTGCCAATTTGGCTAATTTCATACCGTTGAATGACATTTTTTACTGAAACTGTAATTAAATCTTCCGAGTCATTCACAGCCAAGACTCCAATAATATCACCAGTTTTTTCTGTTATTTGGAGACTTTTAACCCCTTTAGCACCTCTTCTGGTTAATCGAATATCTTCATATTCCGTTCGTTTTCCAATTCCATGTTCGGTAAGCACCAAAAGTTGAACATCGCGTCGCTTGATATCTATTGCAGAAACGACTTCGTCTGATTCGTCGAGATTTATTCCTATAACACCCGTTGCTTGTCTGCCCATTGGTCGAACTTCCGTTTCTCTAAATCGACAAGCCATTCCTTTTTTCGTTCCGAGAATTATATCACATTCCCCATTAGTTAAAGAGGCACCAATTAACACATCAGAATCTCCTAAGTCTACGGCAATTACCCCTATAGAACGGACATTCGCAAAAGCAGAAAGAGTAACTCTTTTTACAGTTCCATTTTTAGTAGAAAAGAAAATATATGCATCATCGACAAAATCCTTAACTGGAAAGCAGGAGATAATATTTTCATCAGAATCTTTTTGGATACAATTTGCAATCGACCTACCTTTTGTACTTTTTCCACCTTCTGGGAGATCGAAAATTTTCACCCTATAGCACCTACCTTTATCTGAAAAGAATAGTAGATAATTGTGTGTTGTGGTAGCAAAAATGTATTGCAAGAAATCTTCTGGATTCATTGCGTTTTTAGTGGATTTACTTGATTTGTAATTTCGAACTGGAGTCCGTTTTATAAGCCCTTGGTGTGTAAGAGTAACTACAACATTTTCGTTTGCTATTGTGTCTTCGAACTTCATTTCCGTTATATCATAGAGAATTTCTGTTCTTCGGTCATCGCCATATTGATTCGTAATTTCTTCTAATTCATCGATGAGAATTTTCAATTGTAATTCTTTAGTAGCAAGTATAAAACGATGTCTATCAATTTCTAAAGACAATTCAGAATATTCTTTCGCAATTTTATCGCGTTCTAACGATGTCAAACGTTGTAATCGTAATTCTAAAATTGCTTTAGCCTGCAGTTCAGAAAGTCCAAATAAAGCTTGCAATTGTTCTGAAGCATCTGTTATACTAATTGCTTTCTTAACAATTGAAATAATTTCATCAATTCTTTCTGAAGCAACTTTTTTAGACCCCGCAATTACAACACCACCAAATACTTTTAAATATCCTTCAACAATGTGAGCTCTTTTTTCTGCAACTGACAAATCGTATTTTGTTCTTTTTACGATTACATCAATTCGGTGATCAACATAAGCTTTTATAAGTTCTTTTAACGTAAAGATTTTTGGCTTGCCATTTTGTAAGGCAAGTAAAATCACACCAAATGTTTGTTGAAGTTGCGAATGTTTGAACAAAGCATTTAAAAGAACTTTCGATTTGGTATCTTTTTTTAATTCTATTACTAATCGCATTCCGTCCCGGTCAGATTCGTCGCGAATGTCAGAAATTCCCTCAATCGTTTTTTGTCTTGTTAATGAGGCAATTTTTTCGATGAGTGTCGTTTTGTTTACTTGGTACGGAATTTCTGAAATTATTAACGTTTCTCTTCCAGATTTAGATTTTTCAATCGTAACTCTAGCGCGAATAATAATTTTTCCTCTTCCGGTTTTGTAGGCATCTACAACTCCATTATATCCATAAATTATTCCACCAGTAGGAAAATCAGGGGCTTTAACGTGTTCAATAAGTTCTTCGACTGTTATGGCTGGGTTAGAAACAAACGCTTTTATACCTTCAGAAATTTCCCGTAAATTATGAGGTGGCATATTGGTTGCCATACCAACTGCAATTCCTCCGGCACCATTTACTAACAGGGTTGGCAATACTGTAGGTAAAACTGTTGGTTCTTCTAAAGAATCATCAAAATTGGAACGGAAATCTACTGTTTTTTTGTCAATATCTCTTAAAACATCTAATGCAGGTAAAGCAAACCGAACTTCTGTATATCGCATCGCAGCAGGTGGATCCCCATCGATAGAACCAAAATTTCCTTGACCATCTACAAGCGGGTAACGCATTGACCATGGCTGTGCTAGACGCACTAATGCGTCATAGACCGCTGAATCGCCGTGTGGGTGGAATTTTCCCAATACTTCGCCAACAAGCCGTGCTGACTTCTTATGTGGCTTAGATGGGTCCATACCGAGTTCCGACATTGCAAACAATATTCTACGGTGAACAGGTTTTAATCCATCTCGAACATCGGGTAAGGCTCGTGATACTATTACCGACATAGAATAATCTAAATACGAGGATTTCATTTCGTCTTCCATCAAGACTGGAAGTATTTTTTCGCTTAATAATGCCATATATGGGATTCTTTATTTAATGATATTATAGAAGGGTAGGTTCAACTTGTCGCCACAAAAATACAAAAAAAAAGGGTATGTAGACCATACCCTTTTGAAAATCGTATAAAATTTTACAGAAATCAACTTTATTTTAAAAGAATAATTGAAGTAGTAAATGTACCTAAATTCGTTTGCAAAACTACAGTGTAGGTGCCATTTGCAAGTGTTCTTAGATTCATTGGAATTGTACTTATAGATTCATATTTCCCTTTAAATACTTCAATTCCATTTATTGAAACTATTTTTAATGTAACTGTTTCGAATGGTTGAACAAAATTGATTGAAAATTGTCCTGTAGTAGGATTTGGATAGAGTTGGGCTATTATTCCGCCTTTTGGACTTTCTATCACTGAAACAGGAAACTGTCTTGTAGTAAAGACAAATGTTTGCGACCATGCACTTGCATCGAAACAGTTAATTGTTCGTACTTTCCAATGATATGTAGTATTTAATTCTAACTGAACTGCTGTTTGAGTTTCGGGAGTAATGATACCAATCGGATTTATAAATTGTGATGATTTCGAATACTGCATTTCAAAAAACGTCTGGTTCGTTGTTTTAGACCAACTAAAATTCACATAAGGTATAACTTCCGCAGAATTTGCAGGAGGTTCTAACAAATTCGTAGTTTCTAATTTCTGAATATTTGAAACGGGCAATTCAATTAGTCCAACTTTTTGAGCTGTTTCATCAGCATCATTCCATCTTTGAGAATTTGGTAATATTTCTGCAACTTGTTCAATTGTAGCCCAGTTGTCAGGTTGTCCGTTGTTCCAATTTGTAAATTTAGATGTATCTCCGGATATCCATTCCCATTTACCTTCTTGTTTTTTATCATTAAACCCAATCCAAAAATTCCCTTTATTGAATGTAGAATCAATCCACTGAACTTCTTTCTGAGAACGGATTGTGGCAAGGTTTGCGCCAATTCCTTTCGCATAATTTTGAGCTTGATTCCAATTCATTTGGGGAGTAGTTGCATAATAATTATTATTAATTGGGCTAATGACCCATTTTGTATTAGATATTGAACGTGTCGGTGACCATTCCGAACGATAGGTGCTATCTTTTAAAGCACGAACTCTCCAATAATATCTTCCAAAATCTTTTCGTAATGAATCTGGGATTACAATTGATGTCGTGGTAATAGTTGTTGTTAATAATGGTGCTGTAAATTTTTTGTCTAATGCAATCTGAACAGTATATTTATCTGCATCTTTATCGGAATCCCAAGTCAATTGCGATGTTTGATAAAAACAGAAGCTGCTGTCTGGAGGAGACAGCAATGTTACTTTTTTATCAGTGGTAGCTGGTTGTAAGTAAAGAGGAATCTCAAGAATTGATCGATACAATTGACTATCGTTAACGTCATTCCAAGAACCATCTGCTCTTACAGAAGCATAATGTTCATTGTTGTTAAAATTGTCAGGCTGTCCATTTCCCCAAGCTGAATACTTAGCATCTTCTCCACTAAACCACTTCCAAACACCTTCTTTTGCTTTATCGGTCATTCCTAACCAAGTAACATCTGCTTCAAAAGTAGAAAAGACCCAATCTTGTTCGGCTTTAGAACGAATTGTAAGAGGATACGCCCCAAAACTTTGAGAAAATTGTAATGAAGATTCTGAAGAACCTGCATTTGCTACTGCATAATAATGTCCATTATTTGGATTTCGAACCCAATCTAATTTAAAGAATTCCCAAATTGGAGACCAAAAATCGTTTGAAGTTCGGTAGACTCTCCAATAATAACGTTTTCCAGATTCTAAAAAGTCAATAGATTCTACTGTATCCATTGAAGTAAATTGTCGTAATTGACCATTAAAAAGAGGAGTAGTATCAATTTGAACAATAACTTCTTCAACTTCATCAGAAGGGATTTTCCATTCCAAATTTGTTAAAAAACCTGCATAGCCTTTATTTTTAGGCAATTCTAATGCAGCAGCACCATTTACCACGACTGCTCGAAAAGATCCACTCAATGAATCGTTCTTTGGATTTTTATCTCCCGGCAACAGCGTCCGAACAGTCATTCTATAAATACCATCGAACGGCATTCTAAATTTTGGAAACGTTGCAACAACTTCTTGACCAGCACCAATACTTGGTATTCTCACAGAGTCTGTATATGCAACTGAAGAACTTGCATGATGTACGAATTGTAACCTCACTGGAATTGATGTTAATGCATTTGAAGAATTATTTTTAATCAACACTTGAGGAGTAATAGTAGTATCTAAAGTAAACCCAGAATATAATGGAGATTCAAAATGAATTGGTTGAACATCTGCAGCTACAATGATAGAGAAGGTTTGGTTACTAACATCAAGGACACTACTGTTTTCAAAAGAACTAATTTTGATTATTGCTTGGTTTGTTGGAACAATTGGTACATACCATTTAAAAGTTCCATCAGCTGCAGGTGTTTTAGAAATTACTGTATTCCAGAATATTCCGTTATCCGGTGAATATTCGATTCTCACATTTTTCGTAATATTTGTAGTCCAAGAAATAACGGTAGTATCTCCGGCTTGTAGTTGGTCGCCACCGTTTAGATTCGTAAGAGCAATAGTTTCTGTTGGAGCAGTGCCAATTTCAAAAGTGATTGATTTAGTATTGTTTACTAAGTTATTATCATTTGGCGGTATAGCTCGAACCGAAGCTTGAAAAAAACCATTCGCTGACATTGTAATTGGTGCAAAAGTAATAGTTCGCGTTTGCCCCACTGCCAACGAAGCCATTGTTTGAGTTCTACTTTGAAGTGACGTTGTAAACATATTCGTATCTATAACAGAAATGTAGAAGGTCAAGTTTGCACTTGGAATAACAGTATTTCCTACATTTTTCACAACAACTGTTGGAGTAAATGGTACGTTGATTTGAACGAGACTTCCACCAAGAGGCTCTGAAATCGTTAAAATCGTTAAATCTGAATCGTTACTTCCAATGGGTTCGTACATACAAATTGCACGTTCAGCATTTGCTCGAATTAGTGCAGCAACTCTTGGGTGAAAGAACAATTGAGTTCCAAAAGATGTTAAATGACAATAACTCATTACTGTTCCAATTCGTGGTTTCGTTCCTGTAAAACAACCGCCTTCTGCAGCATAACAAGAATCGATGGCTGGATTCCAAGAACAAGAGTGAGTATGTGGTGAACCAAAATTATGTCCTAATTCATGACTTACGACGTCGATATCCCAAATATAATTATCCGCAGGATAAGTTACATTTTCACCAATACCTGATGCTCCAAATCCATATCCATCATTGACATTTGAACAAAGAGTATTTACCCACGCAACACCTCCATACCTTCCTGCAGACATTAGCATTGCTAATGTTCTAGGAATATGGCGCATATTACTGAGCCAGTAGTCTCGGAATTGACCTAACATTCCAGCATCTGTGGCTGGATAAGGATCTGTTTTTGTCCAAATTCTGATATATGGAATTTGAAACATTACATTCACATCACGTTCATACAATGCAGACGATGCTCCTACAACTGTCAAAACATAATTAACAGCACGAGAAACATTTGATTGATGGGCTTTAAACAATTCATTGTCGCAATCAATTGCCAAATTGCAAACTAGGGTTTTAGTGTTAAGTGAATTTTCTGATTTCTTTTGGTGCTCTGTTGCCTGTTGTAAACTTTTGTGTACATCAAATTCGTACGATGGCAGGGCTTCTGTTTGACAAAAAACAGAACGTGAAGTTGAAACTTCTTTTGTTACAACCATTAATTGACTACTATTTTTATCTATTGTAGTAGGAGCAATAACAAAACGTTCTATTTGGTTTAATTTTGATGTTTTTTCAATAAACCCAGTAGTATAATGTTCAAAGACCGCTAAATAGACAAATGAATTTTTATCACCTTCAATTGTCCCTCTAAAGAAAGCAACCTTATCTGGTTCTACATATACATCTCCTAATTCAGTACCCATATACACCATTCCTTCAGGAGCAAGAACATCAAATTTCTTAAGGAGTAAATTGGAAGAAATTGTTTTTGATATTGGAAAGTTTTGTATAGTTAATGTTTCGTTATTGGATGCAGACAATTCCCCAAAAACTTTCTTGTTTAACGTAAACAGTCCAGCACTTGATGGTACTGAAATTTGTAATGGTTGAGGAATAGACTTTACAAGTGAAAACAATTGTACTTCCTTTTGCGCATTCATTGTAGAATATGCAAAGAAAGTACAAGCAAATACTATTAATAGATTTGTAAATTTCATCATAGTGTATTAGTTTAGTTATTTAGTAAGTATTGTTCGTAATTTGTTATAAAATAATCAAATATTTCAACATAACAATGTTCTCTTAGTATATCAACAACGTAAATTTCAAAAGAATTCCAAAAAAAAATAGACCTACAGGTAAGAATTTCCTATAGGTCTATTTTAAAAAGGATTTAAAGTTGAATAACTCTAATTATTAGTCATCACAACCACGCTCCACTAAAACAGATATTCTTCTGTTTTGTTTACGTACATTCTCTAATTGTTCTTTATTAACTCCACCTTTTTTCTTAGAAACTTTAGGTTCTTCGAATTTTGGTTTTGTTGAACCATAACCAATTGTTGAAACTACTTTTTCTGATTTTGTCCCTTGATCTATTAACCACATACGTACTTTTTTTGCACGGAGTTCGGAAAGTTCTTGGTTACGTTTTACAGTTCCTTCTTCAGAAGCATGACCTTCAATAACAACTTGTAAATTATCGCATTGTTTAATGTATTCAAGTACTTTACGTAAATTATCTAAGGTACTAGGCATATCAAAATTAAACTCATCTGTATTTACAATGAACAAGATATCAGGGAAATCTGTTTTTGTACCTTTTTCCACTTTTGGAACTGGAGGAGGAGAAGGAGGCATTGGGCAACCAAGATTTGGTTGGTTATACGATGTTTCCGTTACACCTTTTATTAAAGGGCAGTTATCCAATCCATCAATAACCGTATCGCCATCAGTATCTGGATTAAGTGGATCAGTATTCATTGTAAGTACTTCTTTAGAATCTGAGGCTCTATCATCATCAGTGTCTGCTTTAAGAGGGTCAGTTTTATAGATTGTAACTTCTTGACCATCTTTCAAACCATCCGCATCGGTATCGTCTATATTGGGATTAGTTTTATATGTACGAACTTCATCGCCATCTGATAAACCATCGCCGTCAGAATCAGCTACATTTGGTTTTGTAGAATACTTTTTAACTTCTTCGCCATCTTGCAAACCATCGCCGTCAGAATCGATATTTAATGGGTCAGTCATATAAGTAAGAACTTCTTCACCATCAAGTAAACCATCTCCATCAGTATCTGGAACAGTTGGTTTCGTTCCTTTGGCAATTTCATCACCATCTTTTAAACCATCAATATCAGTATCCGCTGCAATTGGATTTGTATTGTGTACTACAAGTTCAGCTTTGTCGTTTAATCCATCACCATCAGTATCTTGTTTTAACGGATCTGTTCTAAAGCTAGTTTCAGGCAAACCTTCCGCTAAATTTCTTAAGCCACGAACTTCATAACCGTCAGGTAATCCATCACCATCAGTATCAAAATTGTTCTTGTCTGTTCCAATTCGATCTTCTTCATTATTAGATAATCCGTCATTATCGTAATCGACATCACCAAATACATAATAAGAAAAGCCCATTGAACCGACAAAAAAGGCATCATTTTGTTGAGCAGTTGCACCCGGTGTAGGATTTACAAACGTATTCGCAACTTGGAGGGGAATATTATTAGCATCCGTTGCTATATCATCCAAATAATCAGTTTGAGTAAATCTATAAGTAGCTTTACCATTCAGTACAAAACTTTCAGTGATATACAATTCAAAACCAGCTCCAACTGGAAAAGAAATTTGCGTTTTTTCGTAAGCACCAAACAAATTGTTTGGTAAGTCACCTCTACCTGTATTACCAGCTTTTGGCTCAAAATTCATCATTCCTACACCACCAAAGATAAAAGGAACGAATTTTTCACCTGGAATAAGATTAATTGAAGCAGTTATGTCATACGTTAAAACTCTAGCAGAATTTAATTGTTGAATTTCTGTTCCAGAAAAAGGGTAGAACCCTGCTGCTCCAGGATTTGTAAAGTATTGAGGGTAATCTAAACGAGGCTTTAAATTTGAATACTGTGTGTCCCAACGTATTTGTTGAAGACCAAAGGATGCATTCAAAGATAAAAATTTGAATACGTTGTAGCGCATAAATACATCTCCACCAATATACCATTGGTTATCGAAATATTCATCACTAAATAATTTGGTAGTACCAACATTAAAACCGAAAGCCGTTCTTCCTGCTTCACTTTGTGCCGCCAACGATTGTAAGTTTAAACATACTAATGCAAAAACTAACACAAATTTGTAAGTAATTTTCATTGATTTTGACTTTCATAAAAGAGTTTGCTCTTTATTAATCGAATAATTTTACGTTAACATTAGTTGCTAACTTTAAGAATAAGATCGATCATTCTGTTTGAATACCCCCATTCGTTGTCGTACCAGCCAACAATTTTTACTAATTTTCCGTTGGCCATAGTACTTAAAGAATCGAAAATGCAGGAATGTGGGTTTCCAATAATGTCAGTCGAAACCAAAGGATCTATAGCGTATTCTAATATCCCTTTTAAAGTTGTTTCTGATGCTTTTTTGAAAACTTCATTTATTTGTTCAATTGTTGCCTCTTTTTCAACAATTGCTGTAAAATCTGTTAAAGAGCCATCAGGAACTGGTACTCTTACAGCAAATCCATCTAATTTCCCTTTTAATTCAGGCATAACTAACGCTACAGCTTTAGCCGCGCCTGTTGTAGTAGGAATAATGTTGATTGCAGCAGAACGTGCTCTGCGTAAATCTTTATGTGGTAAATCTAAAATTCGTTGGTCATTTGTATACGCATGAATAGTCGTCATAGTTCCAGTTTGAATCCCAAAATTCTCATGTAATATCTTAACCATTGGAGCTAAACAATTTGTAGTACAAGAAGCATTTGAAAGGGTAATTTCATTACCTGTAAGTATAGAATCATTTACACCCAATACGACAGTTGCGTCTAAAGTATCTTTTGCAGGTGCAGATAGAATTACTTTCTTGGCATTGTGTACTGTATAGTGTTGACGGAGTTGTTCGTTCGTCGTAAAAGCACCAGTACATTCAACCACGATGTCTACTTTGTTTTTCCAAGGAATATCATGAATAGATTTAGATGCAGAAACTGGAATTTCTTTTCCATTGATTATGATAGTAGAGTCAGTAGAACTAACTTCTTCTTGAAATCTACCATGAACAGAATCATATTTTAATATATGTGCTAATGTTTTAGCATCAGTTAAATCATTTATACCTACAATTTCAATATTTGATAAACTTCTCTGGTATATAGCTCTTAAAACTAATCGACCAATTCTTCCAAAACCGTTTATTGCTACTCGTATCGGCATAAGTAATAATCCTTTATAAAAATGTTAATTCAATGAGAACTACAAATTATAGTTTGCACTATTTAACAAAAAATGTGTGTTTGAAAAAGTAAATTGTACTATTTTCTTATTATTTACAGACGCTTTTGTATCTATTTTAGTTCATTTTGAAATTAACCTAAAAAAAAAGCCCCAATTTTGGGGCTTCAATATTTATTCTGTTATTCTAATTGACTCGGTCATTTCCATCGAGCAAAATCTTACTTCCGGACGGTATCATAGAATTAGAATAGAAAAGCAATTTAGAAACTAAATCATTGACTTCTTCAATTGTGGTTACATCTGATTGTATAGCAACTGCCCTAAAAATTAGAAACTCAACTTGTTCTGGAGTAAGTATTCCAAGTTCTTGATATTCTACAATTTTCCCCCAAGTAGCAGAGGTAAACAATGACTTTTCAACTTGGTTCAATATGCGAAAGGAAGTAGAAACAGATTGCATCTTTGGAAACATCATCAAAGCACCTTCCATATCAACTTTGTCCAAAAGCCATGATATTGCAGCCGAGATCTCTACTTCAGAATACCCTCTTTGAATCAACTCGGCAACATTCAATTCTTCAATTGAAATGTTTTGTTTTATTTCAGAAAGTACAAAAACTAAAATTTCTAAGATTCGTTCGTTATAACTAACTGAAAAATCTTCATAATTTTCCATAATCTTATTGCCTTTCAAGGTAAAAGTTTTCTTTCAAATGCATTGCATTTCGTAATTCATCAGTAGCATCATCGAAACCGACCAAATGTAAAGCCCCATGAATTGCAAGTCTTCGCAATTCTTTTTCTAAAGAAACAGAATATTCGTTAGCTTGTTTTATCGCTGTATCAACTGATATATATATTTCTGCTTCAAATGTTTCATCTTCATCACTTACTTTAAATGTGATAACATCTGTAGGATAATTATGTTGTAAGAACTCAATATTAATTCTGTGAATTTCCTTATCATCAACTAAAACAACTCTAATCAATCCTTCTGGTTTAAAACCTTCTACAGCAACTACTGAAAGAATATCTTTTTGAATTTTCTTTTTCGGTAGAAGTTTTTTTTCTGTTGTATTAAAGACTTCTATTATCATATTAAACAAAGACGACAAGAGAGCTTCTTTGTTTTTATGGAATTTTAATTCGTTTTAGTTGCGAAGATATGAGCGAAGTTCTCTTTTTAACATAAGAAGTTGGATTTGCAGCAGACCATTTTCTCGGATTAGGAACAATAGCAGCCAAAGCACCTGCTTCTCTTACAGTTAAATTCTTAGCAGACTTTTTAAAATAGTACTCTGATGCTGCTTCAACTCCGTATATACCTTCACCCCATTCAATTATATTCAGATACACTTCTAAAATTCTTTCTTTCCCCCAAACAGCCTCAATCAATACTGTGAAATAAGCCTCTAATCCTTTTCTAAGATAATTTCTACCATGCCAAAGAAAAACATTTTTAGAAGTCTGCATTGAAATAGTTGAAGCACCAATTACTCGTTTACCTTTCATTCGTTCATTGTATTTTTTAGCAGCACTGATAGCTTTCCAATCAAAACCATCGTGTTGAAGATAGCGTTTATCCTCACTAAAAATTACTGCTCTTTTGATATTGTCTGAAATCTCATCGTAGGATACCCACGATTTAGTAATACTTACATTTTTACCAGTAAACATACCTTCAACAGATCGAATAACCATGAAAGGAGTTATGAACGGTGGAACATATTTGTAAATAAATACTAACACCACTGAAGAAACAACAAAAATTACTACCGACCAAAACAGCCAACGAAAAATTGATGTGAGTATTCTTTTCCATATAGATGTTTTTAAATGCTCTGGAACTTCTTTATATACTACCATAATTCACAATGTTTTTTACAATACTACAAAAAAAAAGCATTCCAACGGTGGAATGCTTTAATCGTTTAAGAACGAAAGTTATTTTTTCTGTTCTGCAGGAGCTTGATTAGCAGGTGCTTCTTGACTTGGATTTTGTTGTGTTGGAGATCCAGGAGTAGGAATAGAAGTCGGAATTTGAGCACCTTGCGTTGCAGGTGCACGTCCACCAGATTCACCACTTGTATCTGTTACAAAAAACTTATTTGCCATAACTGATAGAATCATAATTGTCGCAGCTAACCCAATAGTAAATTTCGTTAAGAAATCTGCTGTTCTTCTGGTACCAAACATAGAACCAAATTGTCCGCCAATACCACCACCAAAACTTGCACCAGCATCACCTTTGCCAGGCTGAATTAAAACAGCAGCAACAAGTAAAATGGAAATAAGAATGCAAATTATAGAAATTATCGTTAAAATCATGGTGTATCCTACTTAACTTTTTGGTACTTCTTCATCAGTACTTTCTGATGAATTTTCTAAAGAAGATGAATCTGTATTTGGTTGTTCTTCGATAACATCTGAAGAAGTTTCTACAACTTCAGTAGCCGATACTTCTACAACATCAGAAACAGTTTCTGTCATTTCAACTACTTCAGCGGTAACTATTTCTTCTTCAATCACTTCCACTGGCTTAGCAACTGGTGTTGCAACAGCAGGAGTTGTTTTAACTCTATCTTTACGTTCTTTTTTCTTGATTGTACCATCTTGAGGGCTAGACCAATCAACCAATTCAATTACGGCTTCACGCGCATTATCTCCACGACGTAATTCTAATTTAGTGATACGTAAATATCCACCGGGTCTAGTTCCAATAGCTGGAGCAATTGTGTCGAATAATTCTTGCAAAACAGCTTTGTTACGAATAACTCTTCCTACAATTCTTCTATTATGAACGTCTTTTTCACCAGCAGGAACAATGTTTTGTTGTTCGTTCGCAAGAGCATGAACAGCACGTGTAATTAATTTTTCAGCGTACGGACGTAACTCTTTGGCTTTCGATTCAGTAGTTCTGATTCTTTTATGTTCAAATAATGAAGTAGCTAAGTTAGCAAGTAACGCTTTTCTATGCGTATCTGTTCTTCCTAATTTTCTGCCTTTAACTGCGTGTCTCATTAATATTTCTTCCTGATTTCAATTGTTTGTATAATTTTCTCGCGGACAAATTAGCTTACGCTTGTTGTTTTGGAGTTTCACGTAAAATACGTTCTACATCCATACCAAAAGTTAAGTTCATAATTTTTACCACATCTGATATTTCCGAAAGTGATTTTCTTCCGAAATTTCTGAATTTCAATAAATCTGGCTCTTGTAATTTTACAAGTTCTGCGAGAATTTTTATGTTTGCCGCTTTTAAACAATTATTGGCACGAACAGATAATTCTAATTCATCAACAGGTGTTAAAAGTAAACGACGTAATTTTGCTCTTTCTGCTTCTTTAATCTCATCTTCACCATTTGTTTTTGGTGGTTTTTCTGCTGGTACTCTGTGTCTGATTACATCTACAGAAATAAACATTTCTATATGATCTAACAAAATATTTGCAGCTAATTGAACAGCGTCTTTTGCAGAAATAGAACCATCAGTAGTTACATCGAGACTAAGGCGATCATAATCTGTTTTTTGTCCAACCCTTTGAGGTTCAACGTTGTAAATAACATTTTTAATTGGAGTATATATTGCATCAATAGGAATCATACCAATTGGTAAATCACCTAACTGATGGTCTTCAGCAGGAACATATCCACGCCCTTGACCAATAACAAGTTCTACTTCAAATTCAGCATCATCTGCTAATGTTGCTATAAAATGAGAAGTCGATAAAACTTCAATATCAGGAGAAGCATCTTGAATATCTTGAGAAGTCCAATTTTTAGCTCCTTTAAGAGTAAATGAAATAGAAGTTACTTCTGGATTCAAAAGGCGAAAACGAACTCCCTTTAAATTTAGAATAATTTCACATACATCTTCTTGAACACCAGGAATTGTTTGAAATTCATGGAGTACTCCTGTCATTTTAACTGCTACGAAGGAACAACCTGGAACTGAAGAAAGTATAACTCTACGGAGTGCATTCCCTAAGGTAACTCCATAGCCTTCTTCTAGAGGTTGCATTATAAATTTACCATGAGCCATTGTATCTGATTCTTCAATTACAACTCGCTCTGGCATTTGTATTGGAAATTGTGGTTCCATAAGTGCTTTAGTTTCTTTTAAGTTGACAAAATCTTTTTAAGGGTGTTAAAAGGTATATTTCAAACCTTAAACACGACGACGTTTAGGCGGACGGCATCCATTATGCGGAACCGGCGTTTTGTCAGTTATGTTCAGTACTTCTAGTCCAACATTCGATAACGAACGAATTGCCGCTTCTCTTCCTGAACCAGGACCACGAACAATAACTTCTACCTTACGAAGACCCATTTCAAATGCTTCTTTTGCTGCTTTTTCAGCAGAAATTTGAGAAGCGTATGGTGTGTTTTTCTTAGATCCTCTAAAACCATTTCGTCCGGCACTTGACCATGTTAATGTATTTCCATAAGCATCTGTGATCGTTACCATAACATTATTAAATGTAGCTCTAACGAAAACTTTACCATGAATATCGGAAACTATTTTTCTTTTTACGCGCTTTTTTGTTGCAGCCATTGAATATCCTGTAAACTTATAATTATGAGTAATAGATTAATTCTGCTTCTTCGAAACCGAAGAATGAATTTCTTACTTCTTCGCTGCTTTTTTCTTATTAGCAACGGTTTTGCGTCGACCTTTTCTAGTACGAGAATTTGTTCTGGTACGTTGTCCGCGAGCTGGCAAACCTCTACGGTGCCTTATTCCACGATAACAACCAATATCCATAAGACGTTTGATGTTCATTTGGATTTCTGAACGCAATTGTCCTTCTATTTTACATTCGAGAACAATTTGACGAATTCGTGCGATCTCCTCGTCAGTCCAATTCATAACTCGTTTTGAATGTTCAACATTTGCTTTGTTTAAAACTTCAACAGCTAGAGTAGGTCCAATTCCGAAGATATAACGCAAACTAATAATACCGCGTTTGTTTTTTGGTAAATCTATACCACCAATACGAGCCATAGTATTCCTTAATTAACCTTGACGTTGTTTATAGCGAGGGTTCTTTTTATTAATAACATAAACCCGTCCTTTACGGCGGACAATTTTATCATCCGGGTTTCTTTTTTTAATTGATGCTTTTACTTTCATGTCGTGCCTTCAGATTCAGAAGTTTGAGAAACGAAATCGAGATTATATGTAGACCCCTTGTTAAGAGACTATATTTTTTATTTATATCTGTACACTATTCTACCTTTTGATAAATCATAAGGTGATAATTCAACTGTAACTTTATCCCCTTGAAGAATTTTGATAAAGTTCATTCGCATTTTCCCAGATATATGGGCTAATACTTTATGTTCATTTTCAAGCTTCACAATAAATTGTGTATTGGGAAGCGTTTCTTCAATGACGCCGTCTACTTTTATTAAGTCTTGTTTTGACATTAGTTCGTTAATTCCAAAGTGTTAAAATTATTGGCTTTTCATTGTCCACGATAACTGTATGTTCAAAATGTGCAGATGGTTTAGAATCTGCGGTAATTATCGTCCACTTGTCCGCAGCCGTTAAAACTGCTTGTGTTCCAATATTTACCATAGGTTCTATTGCAATTGTCATTCCTTTTAACAGCTTAACGTTTGGAAAATGTTTCCTGTATAATAACGCAGGCACGAAATTTGGAACAGAAGGTTCTTGATGAAGACTCTTTCCTATTCCGTGACCAGTTAATTCACGAACAACCGAAAATCCATTCTGTTCAACATACGTTTGGATTGCTCGAGCAATGTCATAAATTTTGTTTGAAACTTTTGCTTCAGCGACTCCAAGTACTAATGATTCTTGCGTTACATCTAATAATAGTTGTTTTTCTGAATCAATTTTTCCGACTGCAAAAGTATATGCACTATCTGCATGGTATCCATTTTTGTAAACTCCACAATCTAAAGTTACAATATCACCTTCTTTTAATTTCCGATCAGAAGGAATACCGTGAACGACTTCTTCGTTTACTGAAATACACATTGCATGTTGAAACTGATTTTTGCCAACATAATACCCTTTGAACGAAGGAGATGCATCATGAGATGAAATAATCTCGTCTGCAAGATTCGAAAGTTCTAAAGTAGTTACTCCTGGTAGAATTGTTTTGCCAACAGCTTGTAAAGTTTTCACAAGAATTATAGCAGACTCTTCAATATATTTCCTGTCATCAGGAGGAAGAAGTAAATGTTGATTATTTACAGAATCTTTATACATATTCACAAAATTTAGAATCCACCGCCCGAAGGAGCTCCAGCACCTACTCTACCTCGCATTTTACCTGACTTCATGAAACCATCATAGTGTCTCATTAACAAGTACGATTCGATTTGTTGTAAGGTGTCTAAGGCAACACCAACAATAATTAGCAAACTAGTTCCACCAAAGAAAGAAGCAAATTGCATAGGAACACCTAATACATTACTTACAAAGGTAGGCAAAATAGCAACAATAGCTAAAAATATTGCACCAGGCAATGTTATTCTTGTTAAAATAGTATCTAAATAATCAGCAGTTGCAGTTCCTGGTCTAATACCTGGTATAAAACCGCCTTGTTTTTTAATATTTTCCGCTACGTCTTTTGGATTAAAGGCAAAAGCAGTATAAAAATAAGCAAAGAACACAATCATAGCACTATAAAACAACGCATATATTACGGATGATGGCGACAACCAACGAGAAATAGTAATTGCAGCAGTTGAATCCGGAAAGAAACTTAATACCGTTCCAGGAATAAACACAATTGCTTGGGCAAAGATTATCGGCATTACCCCAGCTGTATTTACACGTAAAGGAATATATTGTGTTGTTCCGCCATACACTTTTCTATTAACTACTCTTTTGGCATATTGAACGGGTATTCGCCTTGCTCCTTGTGTTACTAACACAATCAAGGCAATAATACCTACCAAGAGCACCATCATTATTAAATCTAAAATCCATAAACGAGAACCAACGGCAATCAATTGAATTTCTTGTTGAATAGCTGCCGGTAGTTGAGCAATAATACCGATAAAGATAATTAAGGAAATTCCATTTCCAATTCCTCTGTCAGTGATTTGTTCACCAAGCCACATTAAGAATACAGTTCCTGCAGTCATCATAAAAATGGCAGTAATTGTAAACATAAATCCAGCATCAGCAACTACAGGCAAGCCACCAGGACCTTGAGTACTAGCAATTTTGATACTAACACCCCAAGACTGAAGTGCAGCTAAAAATACAGTTCCAATTCTAGTAAATTGATTAAGTTTTCTACGACCCTCTTCACCTTCTTTTTGCATCTTCGCTAGTTCTGGTACAACCGCACCAGCTAATTGAAGAATAATAGAAGCTGAGATATAGGGCATAATTCCTAATGCAAAAATTGCAGCATTAGAAAATGCACCCCCTACAAAAAGGTCATAGAGTCCAAAAAGAGTATTCGAATCCGCTGTTGCCGAAGCAGCATTTAAAGCTACAACATTCACACCAGGAATCGTTATATATGCTCCAATACGAACAATAATTAAAATTCCAATAGTGAAGAGTATCCTCGTACGCAGTTCTTCAATTTTGAAGATATTCTGCAATGTTTCTACTACATTAGCCATTAGTTCCTACCGAGCCTCCAGCGTTTTCAATTTTTGCTTTTGCACTTTCAGAATATGCATCAACAGAAATTGATAAAGCAACAGTAAGTTCACCGTTCCCTAATATTTTTACCGGAAGTCTACGTTTAACCGCACCAACCGAACGAAGTATATCAGAAGTTACAACACCATTTGAAAATGATTGAGCATCAGCAAGTAATTGTAGTTGCTCAACATTAATAATCTCATATTCTTTGCGAAATAGATTCGTAAATCCATTTTTAGGAACACGACGAGACAATGGCATTTGACCACCTTCAAAACCACGTGTTTGATTATAACCAGTACGAGACTGATGTCCTTTATGACCACGTGTAGAAGTTCCACCACGTCCAGATCCAGCTCCGCGACCTATACGTTTTTTCTTTTGGATCGAACCTTCTGCATACTGCAAATTACCTAAGTGTTTCATATTTACTTTTTCCTTAATTATGCAGTGATTTCTTCAACATGAACAAGATGTCGTACAACATTGATCATGCCACGAATTTGAGCATTATCTGGTTGAATAACGATGTTATTCGGACTCCCAAGCCCAAGAGCAGCAATAGTTCTCTTTTGTTTTTCTTGGGTTTTGATTATACTCTTTATTTGAGTAATTTTTAACTGAGACATACGATCTATCCGTACTTTTTTTTATATAAATGTTTAATGTTGGTGCAAAATGGAATCCATAAGCAACCATGATATCGATGATATTAACCGTGCAAAACTTTTGCTACAGGAACACCACGACGAGCTGCAACCATTCTAGCATCTTCTAATTGACGAAGAGCCTCGACAGTAGCCTTCACAGTATTGTGAGGATTTGAAGAACCCATTGATTTCGTTAAGACATCATGGACACCAGCTAATTCTAATACAGCACGTACACCACCAGAGGCTATTACACCAGTACCAGCAGATGCAGGACGTAACATTACTTTGGCTGCTCCAAATTTTCCTACAACTTCATGAGGAATTGTAGTTTTAGAAAGAACAACTTTCGTTAGATTTTTCTTAGCTGCTTCAGTAGCTTTGTTGACAGCGTCAACAACTTCAGAAGCTTTTCCAAGACCGTACCCAACATAACCTTGTCCATTTCCAACAACAACAATTGCTGAGAAATTAAACCTGCGTCCACCTTTTACAACTTTTGCAGTTCGACCAATATAAACTAATTTATCTTTAAGCTCTAGTTCAGAAACTTTTACTTTTGCCACAAGTGCACTCCAATGTTACTTACAGTTGTTTCTTAAAACTCGAGACCAGCAGAACGTGCTGAATCTGCGAGTGCTTTGACACGACCATGGTATAAATACCCATTCCGATCAAATGCAACTTTTTGAATGTTTTTTGCCACAGCGCGCTCAGCGAGTAACGTACCAACAAGAACGCTGATTTCAGTTTTTGTTTTTTTGTCTGCTGAAACTGTGTCTTTAATTTGTTTTTCTGCTGAAGATGCTGAAACCAATGTATGCATTGCGACATCATCAATAATCTGTGCAGAAATATTTGTCAAACTTCTTGTTATTGTCAAGCGATAACGCTCGGGACTTCCGGTAATTTTCTTCCGGATATGTTTTTTACGTCTTTCGTAACGTATATTTTTTAGTTTGCTAGCTGAATTCATTTCTTTAGATTGTTTTTAACTGTTAAAAGATACCTTATTTTTTCGAAGATTTTCCTGCTTTTCTACGGATAACTTCACCATCATAACGAACCCCTTTGCCTTTGTACGGCTCAGGAGGGCGAAGATTTCTAATAATAGCAGCAACTTCTCCAACAAGTTGTTTATTTATTCCTTTTACAGAAAACGATGTCGGAGTAAAAACAGCGAACTCTATACCATCTGGTGGTATGAATAGTACTGGGTGAGAGAATCCTAATGTTAATAAAAGGCGTTTACCTTTTAATTCAACACGAAATCCTACTCCTTCAATCCCTAATTTTTTTTCAAAGCCCTCTAACACACCAACAATAGCTGAATTTGTTAAAGCACGAGTTAAACCGTGTAAGGCTCTGATTTTTTTGTCATCACTTGTTCTTGAAAATGAAAGTATTCCATTTTCATACGAATGTGAAATCGACTCAGGGATTTGAACTTTCATCTGTCCTTTAGGACCAATAGATGTAAGTTCGTTATTTTGTATTGTTACCGAAACTGTGTTCGGTATTTCAATGATTTTTTTTCCAATTCTGGACATAGTAATACTCCCGTATGGCCTGTTACCAAATTGTGCAAATAATTTCACCACCGACATTGAGTGATCGAGCATGCTTATCGGTCACAACACCCTTAGATGTTGAAACAATGGCAATACCTAACCCATTACGAACCCTTGGTATTTCTGTAGCTGGCGTATAAACTCTACGACCTGGCTTACTGATCCTAGTAAGTTCTTTAATCGCTGGTTGACCATTGCTATACCGTAATTGTACGCGTATAACGCCTTGATGGTTAATACCTTCAAGTTTCTCGAATTCTTTTATGTATCCTTGTTCGCGAAGAATAGAAGCCAAAGCCTCTTTCATTTTTGAAGCAGGGATATCAACTGTACGGTGTTTTGCAGCTAGTCCGTTACGAATTCTAGTTAAAAAATCTGCAATAGTGTCTACTGGCATAATTGTAATGCTTATTTCTTTAAATTACCAACTTGACTTACGTATACCGGGGATTTTACCTTCGAGAGCCAATTGACGAAACATGTTCCGACATAGTGCAAACTTACGATATACCCCTCGCCCTCTACCTGTAAGAAAACATCTGCTTCTTACTCGTGTTGGAGCGCTATTCCGCGGAAGCTTTTGAAAGCCTTCATAATCGCCTAAACTTTTCAGTTCAGCGCGTTTAGCCGCATATTTTTCTACTAACCGTTTGCGCTTTTCGTTTCGCGCTATGACACTTTTCTTAGCCATATTAGGACTTCTTTCTTAATCTCGTTTGCGGAATGGAAAACCAAACTCTGTGAGTAAAGCGTGAGCTTCTTCATCAGTTCTAGCAGAAGTTACAAAGTTAATATCCATACCATTGATACGGCTAACTTTATCGACATCAATTTCTAAAAAGATAATCTGCTCTTTAATACCTACATTATAATTCCCTCTACCGTCGAAACTTTTATCAGAAAATCCTCTAAAGTCACGAATACGAGGAGAAGTTACATTGATAAATCGATCGAGAAATTCAAACATTCTCGCACGACGTAATGTTACAAAACATCCTAATGGTTGTCCAGCTCGGAGTTTGAAATTTGCTATTGACTTTTTAGCTCTTGTTACATACGGTCTTTGACCAGAGATTAACTCAAGCTCATTAATAGCTGATTGAAGGTGTTTTGAATCGCTTACTGCTAAACCAACACCAACGTTGATTGTGATTTTGCTCAATTTAGGTACTTGCATTAACGAGCTATAACTGAATTTCTTCATCATTGCTGGAACTACTGTTTCCCTATAAAATCCAAGCAGGCGGGCGTCTAAACCTTCTGCTGTAGATGAAGGAGCGGTTTCCCGTTTTCCTTCGAACTTAAAATCAAGTTTTTTAATTACTTGCTTCGCCATAATTGTCAGAACTCATTGTAAAATTAACGATTTGCCGGATTATGACTGTTTAACAGGTGCGCCATTTGATTTGGCAACTCTTGTTTTGATAGTCTCATCATTTTTTATTTCGGTTTTGATACCTACCCGAGTAGGATTCCCATCAGAATCTACTAATTGTACATTCGAATAATGGATCGGCATTGCTTTGCTTATGATCCCACCTTGTTGATTTGATTGAGATGGACGTATATGTTTTTTACGTATATTCACTTCGTCAACAAGTACTCTCATTGTATCTGGATAAAGTTCGAGGACTCTTCCCGTTTTGCCTTTGTCGTTGCCGGCAATTACCTGAACGAGATCACCTTTTTTTATGCTAAGTTTTTTCATAGTACTTATGGTCCTCTTTGTTATAATACTTCAGGTGCTAACGATACAATTTTCATGTAACTTTTTTCGCGAAGTTCACGAGCTACAGGTCCAAAGATACGTGTACCACGTGGGTCACCTTGATTATTTAGTATAACAGCAGCGTTTTCATCGAAACGAATAAACGAGCCATCACGACGTTGTATTTCTTTTTTGGTGCGAACTATAACAGCTTTTACAACATCACCTTTTTTAACCGCACCGTTTGGAATTGCTGCTTTTACTGAAGCTACTACGATATCGCCTACACCGGCATATCGTTTTCCATGGCCTCCAAGGACACGGATACAGCGAATCCTTTTTGCTCCAGAATTATCAGCAACAACGAGATTTGTTTCTTCTTGTATCATTGTTTAAACTTCCTTTTAAGTGAGGACTTTCTAAATATGGAATTCATACTCAGAGTTCCTTACTTTGCTTTTTGAAGAATTTCTACCAGCGTCCACCGTTTGTGTGCGCTTAATGGTCTTGATTCCATAACTCGAACTGTATCGCCAATTGTAGCCTGTTGTAATTCATCGTGTGCCATTACTTTTTTCGTCTGTTTAAAGTACTTTTTGTAAAGCGGATGAACAACTTGTCTTTCAATTGCAACGACAATAGTCTTCGTCATTTTATTCGACACTACCTTACCAATACGGATTTTTTTTCCGTGTGTTGGATCATGTGGTTGTGCAGTTATTTCGTTTGTTTTTAAATCTTCCATTGGTATTATCCATTGATTGATAGTTGTGTCGGAAAGTTCTTCTGTTCCGTTGGCTTATTTCTGTTCCGCTGTGCGTTCTTTTCGTATTTTTCTTGTTAAGCGGCGTACTGGAGCTTGTGCTTCGGTTAGAATAGTCTCTATGCGAGCGATATCTTTGCGAAGTGTCCGAAGATACGAAGTATCTTGTAACTGGCTTAATGCATGTTGAAAACGATTTTTAGCGAGCGTTTCGCGACTTTCATCCAACGATCGAACTAATTCATCTTTGGATAATTCTCGCAGGTCCGATGCTTTACGTGGTTTCATACGTTTATTATCCTTCTAGATCAATCCGAGAAACAAATTTTGTTTTTATTGGCAGTTTGTGCGATGCTAAACGCATTGCTTCTACTGCTCTTTCTTTTGTAACACCATCGATTTCAAAAAGAACTCGACCCGGTTTTACTACAGCTACCCAGAATTCAGGATTCCCTTTTCCGGAACCCATCCGAGTTTCTGCTGGTTTTTTTGTGACAGATTTATCTGGAAATATTCGAATCCAGACCTTCCCATCACGACGGAGATATCTATTAATTGCAATACGTGCAGATTCTATTTGACGATTCGTTATCCAAGCTGGTTCCATAGCCTTTAAGCCGAAAGAACCAAAGGATACTTGAGAACCTCTTTGGGCCATCCCTTTTCTTCTACCTCGTTGCGATTTTCGATATCGTATTCGTTTTGGACTAAGCATAGTATTTATCTATCTAAAGAATGTACGATCAGGAGTTTTATTCCGTTACCTGTTTTCCGATGACTTCACCACGGCATATCCAAACTTTCACTCCTAACAATCCGTAGATTGTTAGTGCTTCAGCTGTACCGTAATCAATGTCTGCACGTAGAGTATGCAAAGGAACTCGTCCTTCTTTGTACTGTTCCGTTCTTGCCATATCTGCACCACCTAGACGACCAGAGGTCATTACTCTTATTCCTTCTGCTCCAGCTCTCATAGAAGAAGATACTGCTTGTTTCATTGCTCTTCGGAAAGAAATTCTTCCTTCGAGCTGTTGAGCAATAGTTTCCGCTACTAAAAGTGCATCAAGCTCAGGACGTTTGATTTCAGTGATGTAAATTTTAACCTCTTTTTGGGTTACTTTTTTCAATTCTTCTTCTAACTGAGCAATGTCTTTACCAGAACGACCAATAATAACACCTGGTCGAGAAGTATGAATTGTTAAACGTAGTTGCTTTGCAGTTCTTTCGATGAGCACACGTGATACTCCCGCTTTTTTCAAACGCTTTTTCAAGTATGTACGTAACATCAAATCCTCTGAAAGTTTTTCAGCTACGTTTCTTTTGTCGAACCAATTTGCGTCCCATTGACGAATAATGCCTAAACGCAAACCTATTGGATTAGTTTTCTGACCCAAAGTTTTTGACTCCTTAACTATCTTGTGTTGATACCACAATGGTTAGATGATTTGAGCGTTTTCTTATTCGGTACGCTCTTCCCATAGGTGCCGGCGATATTCTTTTTGCCGTTGGACCTTGATTTACGAATGCTTCTTGGACCTTCACCTTTTCAGGGTTTACAGATGCTCCATCATTATAATTTGATAGATTAGCTATTGCAGAACGCAATACCATTTCAGCATCCTTAGCCGGTTTTTTCGAAGAAAAACGAAGAATTGCTAATGCTTCTTGTGCGCTTTTTCCGCGAATCAAATCGATCACTAACCTCATCTTACGAGGTGAGGAACGAATGTATTTTTTTAATGCTCTTGCTTCCATTACATTGTCCTATTTCTTTATTTCTTCTTACGATTACCGGAATGACCACGAAAAGTTCTTGTTGGAGAAAATTCTCCAAGTTTATGACCAACCATGTTTTCTGTTACATAAACAGGAATAAATTTATTTCCATTATGTACGGCTACAGTATGGCCAACAAAATCCGGAGATATTGTTGAACTTCGAGACCAAGTTTTAACAACTTTCTTTTGAGCTGTTTCATTCAGTGCTAAAACCTTTTTTTCCAATTTTACACTGATAAACGGACCCTTTTTAAGCGAACGAGCCATAGGTATACTTTTAAAAATCTATGAAAAATCTATTTTCTTCTGTCGCGGACAATAAGATCATTACTTAATTTCTTTTTCTTTCTTGTCTTAAGACCTCTTGCAAGTTGACCCCAAGGAGAACGTAAATGTTTACGTCCACCACCAGATTTCGATTTACCTTCTCCACCACCATTGGGGTGATCGACAGGGTTCATTGACATACCTCTTGTTTGAGGGCGAACTCCCAACCAACGGTTTCTACCAGCTTTTCCTAGCAAGATATTTTCGTGGTCTGAATTTCCAACTGTTCCTAATGTTGCTAAACAATTAGCTAGGATCAATCTGATTTCGCCTGAAGGCATTTTCAACTGTGCATATTTTTTATCTACATTGACTACTTGAGCATATGTTCCAGCTGATCTTGCAATTTGTCCGCCCTTACCTGGTTTCATTTCAATATTATGAACCATCATACCAGCCGGTATTTTGTTTAAAGGAAGGGTGTTTCCATCACGAAATTCTGCTGTTTGACTAGAAATCAACGTATCGCCAACCTTAACTTTGTTTGGTGCCAATATGTATCGTAATTCCCCATCAGTATACTTCAGTAGAGCAATGCGACATGAACGATTTGGATCATATTCGATACTTATTACTTCTGCAGGCATATCAAATTTGTTACGCTTGAAGTCTATGATCCGATATTTTCGTTTATGTCCACCTCCACGATGTCGAGATGTTATTCTTCCGGTATTATTTCGACCACCTGATTTTTTCAAGGTAACCGTTAGAGATTTTTCAGGAGTGCTTTTTGTTATTTCAGAAAAAGTACTTACTGAATAAAATCTAGTTCCGGGAGTTATTGGTTTTAATGTTTTTAGTGCCATTTTTTTCGTTACTGTACTAGTAGTTAAACTTAGTCGTTACCTTCTGCTTCACCCGATACTATATCAAGTGTTTGTCCTTGCTTAAGAGTTATGTAGGCTTTTTTACGCAAAGGTTTTCTGCCAATCATAAGTCCCTTTTTGGTCATTCTTCGTTTAACTTTCCCTTTAATAAGAGTAGTTCGAACAGAAATGATATTTACTTCAAAAAGGTGTTCCAAAGCTTGTTTAATTTGGATTTTATTTGCATCAGGTGTTACTTCAAAACAATACTGGCGAGTAGCCTGCATTTTAGATGCTTTTTCAGTAATGATTGGACGCTTAATAATTTGAATCATAATATTCCTCAGTTCATTCTTTAAGGTTCTACGAACCTAATGTCGCTACGAGTTTATCAATTGCACTTTTGTATATGACTACTTTTTTACTACGAAGAATATCGTAAGTAGATGCATCAAGTGCTGGTAATGTTTTCAGATGTTTAATGTTTCTGGCTGACAAGTATGCTTTTTCATCATACTGTGGAAGCAAGATTAGTGTTTTTACATCATCAACTTTGAGAGCTTTTAATAATTGTACCATTGGTTTCGTTTTCACTTCACCAAATTGTACATCATCGACAACCACTATATTACCCTCGTTTGCACGAAGTGATAATGCAGATTTCTTAGCAAGTCGTTTCACTTTTTTATTTAAGTCGATGTTGAAATCATGTGGTTTAGGTCCATGAATTGTTCCACCACCAACCCAAACAGGTGAGCGATTTGAACCAGCACGTGAGGTACCACGACCTTTTTGTTTCCAAGGTTTTTTACCACCGCCAGAAACTTCGTCACGAACTTTAGTTTTGGCATTTCCTTGGCGTTTATTTGTTAAGTATGCCTTTACAGCTAAATACATAACGTGTTCGTTGGGTTCAATTCCAAATATTACTTCTGGAAGTTCTATTGTTCCTACGACTGCACCATTGTTTGAATAAACATTCACTTGCATTTATATACCTATTTGGTCTATTATAATTTTACAATTTCTACGATGGAGTTAATTGCTCCTGGAATAGAACCTTTTACTAAAATAAGGTTAGTATCCTTCATCGTTTCTATAATTTCAAGGTTACGTATCGAAATTCTTTTTCCACCCATTCTACCAGCCATTCGCAAGCCTTTAAAAACTCGAGAAGGGAATGATGAAGAACCTATAGATCCTGGTGCTCTTTGTCTATCCGATTGACCGTGTGTTGATTGCCCTACACCAGCAAAGTGGTGACGACGAACAACCCCTTGAAACCCTTTTCCTTTTCCAGTACCAGAAATTTTAATTTTATCACCTTTTTTAAAATCATCTACCGAAATTGTATCACCAACACTCCAAGGAATGTCTGTTAAACGAAATTCTTTTAGATGACGAAGAGGACTAACTCCAGCTTTTTTGAAATGTCCTATCAACGGCTTAGTTAAATGTTTTTCTTTTGCAGGTTCAAATCCGATTTGTACCGATGTATAGCCGTCAGTTTCACTATTGCGAATTTGAACAACTGGACACGGACCGGCTTGTATAACTGTACAAGGAATGTGGTCGCCATATTCGTTGATGACCGAAGTCATACCGATTTTTTTTCCTAATATTACGCTCATTGTTTTTTTACTCCTGTTTCTCTCTTATTATACTTTAACCTCGACATCTACACCAGCGGGTATTTCTAGGCGCATGAGAGAGTCGATAGTCTTACTATTAGAACTTGAAATATCAATGAGTCGCTTATGAACTCTCGCTTCGAATTGTTCGCGTGATTTTTTATCAACGTGTGGAGAACGAAGTACTGTATAAACTGTTTTTTCTGTTGGTAATGGTATAGGACCCGATACCGCAGCACCTGTTTGTTTCACTGTTCGAACGATTCGTTCAGCTGATTTGTCAATCAAATTATGATCATAAGATTTTAATTTGATTCGAATTCTTTGCGTAGCCACACTTTTCTCCTGATTTAAGATAAAGAAAGAGGGTATCCTTTTTAAGGGAGAACCCTCTACTTTGTATTTATGTGTATTATTCGATAATTTTAGTTACAACTCCAGCACCTACAGTACGGCCACCTTCACGTATAGCGAAACGTAATCCGTCTTCCATTGCAATTGGAGTAATTAACTCGACAACCATATTATCAAGGTTGTCACCGGGCATAACCATTTCAATATTCGCAGGAAGTGTTGCAACACCAGTTACGTCAGTTGTTCTGAAGTAGAACTGTGGGCGATATCCGTTAAAGAATGGAGTATGACGTCCACCTTCATCTTTGTTCAAGATATACACTTGTGCAGTAAACTTATGGTGAGGAGTAATCGAACCTGTTTTGGCAATAACCATACCACGTTCAATTTCTTCCTTGTCTACACCACGTAGTAATAAACCAACGTTGTCACCAGCACGACCTTCGTCAAGAAGTTTACGGAACATTTCAATCCCAGTTACAGTAGTTTTCTTTTTAAGTCCAAAACCAACTAATTCAACTTCTTCGTTTACTTTTACAATTCCACGCTCAATACGGCCAGTTGCAACAGTACCACGACCAGTGATCGAGAATACATCCTCAACTGGTAAAAGGAAAGGTTTGTCAACTTCACGAACTGGAGTTGGAATGTAAGTATCTACACTATTCATTAGTTCATAGATACAAGCTAAACGTTCGTCATTAACATCTGTAGAAGGTGTTGAACCAGCTTCTAATGCATGTAATGCAGATCCTTTAACAATTGGTATTTCATCGCCAGGATATTCATATTTTGTAAGTAATTCTTGGATTTCCATTTCTACTAATTCTAGAAGTTCTGGATCTGCAATGTCTACTTTATTTAAGAATACAACGATTTTAGGCACACCTACTTGGCGAGCAAGAAGGATGTGTTCACGTGTTTGTGGCATTGGACCATCAGTTGCAGCAACTACAAGAATTGCTCCATCCATTTGTGCAGCACCTGTTATCATGTTTTTCACATAATCAGCGTGACCTGGACAGTCAACGTGTGCATAGTGACGGTTTTCAGTTTCGTACTCAACGTGAGCAGTTGCAATCGTGATACCGCGTTGTCTTTCTTCAGGCGCATTGTCTATAGTATCAAATGCTCTGAATTCCGCGCCACCTTTTTTAGCTAAAGCAGCTGTAATAGCAGCTGTTAGCGTCGTTTTACCATGATCTACGTGTCCAATAGTCCCGATATTAACGTGGGGTTTGGAACGGTCAAATTTTTCTTTAGCCATCGTGTACTCCTGTACTTAAGGTTGCTAAGATGAAACAAATAGTATGTTGTTATTTAAGTATGAACTCTTTTTATATTAAGTCCAGTTGTCTTGAAGCTGTATTAAAGTCGGCTCATAGTGGGAGAATTTCATAGTATAAATATCTCTTCCTTGAGTAATCGACCGTAATGTTGTTACGTATCCGAACATCTCAGATAATGGAACTTTTGCACGTATAATTTGCATAATTCCTTCTTGATCAATTCCTTCAATTCGTCCTCTTCTTGAATTTATATCGGCAATTACTTCACCGAGATGATCATTTGGTGTAGTAATTTCTACACTAAATATTGGTTCAAGAACTGTTGGCGAAGCTTGTCGTAATGCTTCTCGAATGGCTGATACTGTTGCTATCTTGTAAGCAAGATCTACAGATTCGCCTTCAACTATTTTTATATCTTCTAAAGTTACAACGACATCCACCAGTGGGTAGCCCACCTTTGGACCAACAAGAGTTCCTTCTTTTGCTCCTTCTTCAATTGATTGAAGAAATGTAGCTGGAATGCTCTGTTGTGTAGAAACGTTGTTGACAAACTTGAAGCCTTTACCTACTTCATTCGGTTGGACTTCAATTTTAACATAGCCAAACTGTACTTTGCCTGAGGCAAGTGTACGTTGGTACGTATAATCTTGGCGGTGTGTAGCTTGGATTGTCTCTCTATAGGCTACTTGAGGTTTGCCGGCTTTTGCTATAATATTGAATTCAGTTTTTAACCGATCTACAATTATTTCTAAATGCAATTCGCCGACGCCACTAATGATTGTCTGTCCGCTATCTTCATCGATACTGTATCTAAACGTTGGGTCTTCTTCAGACATTTTTTTCAATGCTTCGAACATTTTATCTTGCTCTGCAAGAGTTTTTGCTTCGATGGATTGATTAATGACTGGTTCTGCGAAATTTATTTTTTCGTATACAATAGTGTTTTTTAAATCACATAATGTATCACCGGTTTTAGCAAATCGCAATCCAGGGATTGCAACAATATCACCAGCATATACTTCTGAAATTTCTTCACGTCTATTTGCATGCATACGCAGTAATTTCTGTACTCGTTCTTTTTTATCTATATTCGGATTATACACTGTTTCACCAACGGATAATTTACCGGAATATAGTCTAATA
>Ga0209591_10001073_pt1 | contig 35129 bp, 42 predicted proteins | sample MAT01_FD_187207 | JGI IMG/M metagenome (GOLD analysis project Ga0209591, IMG submission 187207) | Freshwater microbial communities from Lake Fryxell liftoff mats and glacier meltwater in Antarctica - MAT-01 (SPAdes) (version 2) | ecosystem: Environmental > Aquatic > Freshwater > Ice > Liftoff... | reverse complement strand
TGTCAGAAGAGCCACCGTGTCAGAAGAGCCACCGTGTCAGAAGAGCCATTGGGCGGCCAGCACCGCCGACGTCACCGCGACGACGGCGAACGAGGCAATGGTCCCGCGCACGTCGAGGTGCCGGTCGGCGTAGCGCTGGCCGAGCACGGCGATCACCGCGGCGCCGCCGTGCCAGGCGAGGGTCCGCGGGCCCGGTCCGCCGGTACCGGTGCGTGTGGCGACGAACCACGCGACGCACAGCGCCACGGCCAGCAGCAACATCCCCCCGGCGAGCAGCCCGGACAGGCCCCGCAGCCATCCGACCGACCGTCGCTTCCGCGCTGCGGTGCTCACGGCGCGAGGAGATCCCACGAGTCCTGCTCCGGTGCGGCGGCGCGCCCCGGCGGGCAGTGCCGCCGCACGTCACACGTGCCGCAGCGGGGAGCCGGACGCGGCGGGAAGAGACCCTCGGGGTCACCTCCTGCGGTCAGCGCCTCACCGGCCACCGCCAGCTCCCGGGCGGTCCGCTCGGCGGCCCCGACGTGGGCGCGCAGCGAGTCGGCATCGTGCCGCCAGACGGTCACCTCGCCCGTCGGGACGTGGTGCAGCTCCACCTGGACGCACCGACGGCGCAGCGTCCGCTCGGTGGCCACGGCGTACAGCGCGAGCGCCCTCGACGTGCGGGCGTGTTCGGTCGTCGGGGCGCGGCCGGTCTTGTAGTCGACGACGACGACCTCGTCACCGCGCCGGTCGATGCGGTCCACGCGGCCCTCGGCGAGGATCTGCCCGGTCGCGACCGACACCCACTGCTCCGACCCCACGACGTCGGTCTCCTCGTCGGACCCATGGTCCTCGGCGTAGTCGGCCACCCAGCCACAAGCCCGCTGCCGGTACCGGCCGGCCTGCTCGGCGTCGCGGAAGCCCTCGCCGAGCCAGTACCTGTCGACGAGCGCCGCGGCCGCGGTGCGCGATCGCCGACCGGCGGGCAGGTCGAACAGCGCCCGCAGCGCGAGATGAACCACGGCGCCCAAGGTGCTGTGCGCCCATGCTCCGCCGCGGGCGGGGGCGGGCCTGTCGAGGTAGGTCATGCGGTACCGGCGAGGGCAGTCGTCCCAGGTGGCGAGCCTGGACGGGGTCACCTTCACCAGCCGGGGCGCGTCGAAGTCGAGCCCGAGCTGGGCACCGACGGTCACCACTGCGCCTCCGCGGGACCACACACGTCGACGGGCACGACGCCGCCTCCGCGGGACCAAACACGTCGACCGTCACGACGCCGCCTCCGCGGGACCACACACGTCGACCGTCACGACGCCGCCTCCGCGGGACCACACACGTCGACCGTCACGACGCCGCCTCCGCGGGACCACACACGTCGACGGGCATGGGCTCACCGTAGTGGTGTCACCCGGCAAGGACGTCGACCCCCACCGCACGCGAGACGAGCTCGTCGAACGCCTCCGGGGCCGTTGTCTCGGCGGCGAGCGGCGTGGTCTTGTTGGTGCCGTGGTAGTCGCTGGACCCGGTCACGACCAGGTTCAGGTCCGCGGCGAGGCCGCGCAGCAGGGCGCGGTCGTCGGCTGCGTGGTCGGGATGGTCGACCTCGACGCCGCCCAGGCCCGCCGCGGCCAGCTCGACGATCACCGCCGGTTCGACGACCCGGCCCCGCCGCCGCGCCAGCGGGTGCGCGAACACCACCACCCCACCGGCCGCCCGGACCATCTCGATCGCGGTGACGGCCGGTGTGTCGGCCTTGGGCACGTAGTAGGGACTGCCGTTGTGCAGCAGGGCCGAGAACGCCTCGTCGACCGACGCGACGACGCCGGCCGCCACGAGGGCCCGCGCCAGGTGCGGCCGTCCGGCGCTGGCGCCGTCGGGGACCATGGCGAACACGGTCTCGACGTCCACGGGGAAGCCGTCGGCCGCCATCTTCTCGGTGATCTTCCGCAGTCGCCGCACGCGCTCGCCGCGCAACCGGGACTGTTCGGCCACGATCGCCTCGTGCTCCGGGTCGAACAGGTAGCCGAGAAGGTGGATCGACACGTCACGCTCGGCCCGGCCCGACGCGCTGACACAGGAGAACTCAGCCCCGCGCACCAGCGACATGCCCGGGGGCAAGGCCTCGGCCGCGGCGCTCCAGCCCGCGGTGGTGTCGTGGTCGGTGATCGCGAGCACATCGACCCCCGCCGCGGCCGCGGCGGTGACCAGTCCGGCCGGGGTGTCGGTGCCGTCCGACGCCGTGGAGTGCGCGTGCAGGTCGATCCGGGGACTGGCCACGCCCGGAGGCCATCCCGCCGTCAGCGTCCGCCCCGCCGGATGCCGGGGATGAGCGGGAGGCTGGTCAACATGCGCCCGCGTCGTGCGAGCTCGGCGGTGGAGCGGGTACGGCCCTTCTCGCCGAAGATCAGCTCGGACAGCGCCTCGTAGACCTCTTCGGGGTGCGGCATGTAGTCGATCCGGTCGAGACCCTGGTCCTGTCCCGCGGACTCGACGATGAGCGTTCCGTAACCGAGCAGCCGTCCACCGAGGCTGCGCCGGAAGGTGATGTCTGTCACCTTGGCCAGCGGCATCATGGCGACCTTGTGCACGACGAGGCCCTGGGCGAGCATCACGCGCTTGTCGGTGATGACGATCCGCTCGATCCACCACAGGATGGTGATCACTGTGAACCGCAGGACCGCCACCAGGGCGACGTAGAACGTGAGGTTGTCGATCAGTGGGTTGTCCGGCAGGTAGCGCTCGATGACGACCAGCGCGAGGAGGACCAGGGCGGTCTGGGTCACGTGCTTCCACATGATCGCCCAGTGCTGGCGCACGCGGATGACGCGCCGCTCCGTCGGGAGCAGGTACTCCTGGATCTCGCGGGGGGCGAGCACGGGTTACACGAGCTGGGTGAAGAAGACCGTGATGGACTCCGCGCCGTCGCGGAGCGTGGCACCGATGTTCTGCAGGGACGTGGCCGCGCTGACCGGCTGAGTGAACACGAAGAAGAGGAGCAGTGCGATCAGGAGCAGCCCAACGATCTTCTTGACGTCCACCACAAACCACCGTTCTGCCCCGGGAAACCCTTGCCGGTCGATTTGTACCGCACCGGCGACACTGAGTGTATCCGGCGCGCGGGCCGTATTGGGAGGGTGACATGACCGAGGGTGATGGGTTTATCGCCTGTGTGGGGGGTCTGGCCTACGACGATGCCGGAAGGCTCCTCGTCGTCAGGCGCCGCGACGATCCCGGAAGGGGTCTGTGGTCGGTGCCCGGCGGCCGGGTCGAGGCAGGCGAGTGCGACGCGGAGGCCCTGGTCAGGGAGATGGCCGAGGAGACCGGCCTGGTCGTGGAGCCCGGTGAGCTCGTCGGGCGGGTGCTGCGCGGACGCTATGCGATAGCCGACTACCGGTGCGCCGTCGTCGGCGGCACCGTCCGGGCCGGCGACGACGCCTCGGACGCGCGCTGGTGTGATCTCACCGACCTCACCGGGCTCCCCCTCGTCGACGAACTGCTCGAGACGCTCGCCGCGTGGCGCGCGCTGCCGCACCCGGGTGCGCCCCGCGCCGGTGACGCCCCGGCCGGGCGACGTCAGGCGCGGGGCTCGGGGCGGCCCGGCTGCTCCCCGCCACGGGCGTCGCCGTAGGACCTCTTCGGGATCATGACCTTGCGCCGGAACGTGCAGACGACCGTGCCGTCCTGCTTGTACCCGCGCGTCTCGACGTGCACCACGCCGCGGTCGTCCTTCGACGTCGACGGCGTCTTGTCCAGCACCTCGGTCTCGCCGTAGATCGTGTCGCCGTGGAAGGTCGGCTTCGTGTGCTTGAGCGAGGAGACCTCGAGGTTCGCGATGGCCTTGCCCGACACGTCGGGCACCGACATGCCCAGCAGCAAGGAGTAGACGTAGTTGCCGACCACGACGTTGCGCCCGAAGTCCGTGGACTCCTGCGCGTAGTGGGCGTCGAGGTGCAGCGGATGGTGGTTCATGGTCAACAGGCAGAACAGGTGGTCGTCGTACTCGGTGACCGTCTTGCCCGGCCAGTGCCGGTACACCGCCCCGATCTCGAACTCCTCGTAGTACCGCCCGAACTGCAATGCCGTCGCCTCCATCGCCGATCTGCTGGTGGGAGTAAACTAGCCGGTGGCCCGGTGATCGAACCTGGGCCGGAGACGACGACCACAGGACGAGGAGGTGAGCGCGGTGCCCACGGCACCCGGTTGCAGTAGTCGCCGCGTTCTCGACACGGCGGCCTGCTGACGGTCTCCCCGGTCGGGACGCGAGTTCCACACGTCCACGCGGTGCTGCGCCGCGCGTCCCGCTCCAGGAGGTACCGATGCCTGCCCTGTCATCGATCCGTCCGGCCTTTCGCGCCGGCAGGCCCCGCAGGAACGAGTCCCTGCTACCGAGGCTGCACGTCCCGATCTCGGCGTACGTGGTCGACTGCGCCGTCTACGTCGGCGGGAAGCGCCTCCCCGGAGGCTGGACGCACGACGGCGCACTCGCCGAGGTCCGCCGCCGCGAGGAGGGGTTCGTGTGGATCGGGCTGCACGAGCCCGACGCCGAGCAGATCAACGGCATCGCCGAGGTGTTCGACCTCCACGAGTTGGCCGTCGAGGACGCCGTGCAGGCCCACCAACGCCCGAAGCTGGAGCGCTTCGACGGCACGCTGTTCATGGTGCTCAAGACCGTCTGCTACGTGGGGCACGCGCAGCCGACCACGGCGAACGAGATCGTCGAGACCGGTGAGGTCATGGTGTTCGTCGGGCCGGACTTCGTGATCACCGTCCGCCACGGCGAGCACTCGGCGCTGGGTGAGGTCCGGCGCCGGTTGGAGGCCGACCCCGAGCACCTCGCACTCGGTCCGGCGGCGGTGCTGCACGCCATCGCGGACCGCGTCGTCGACACCTATCTCGAGGTCACCGAGGCCATCGAGGACGACATCGACGAGATGGAGCGCGAGGTCTTCACCCCACGCTCCTCGATGGACGCCGAGCAGATCTACGTCATGAAGCGCGAGGTGCTGGAGCTGCGCCGCGCCGTCGTGCCGCTGGGCGCCCCGGTACGCAAGCTCACCGAGGGCTACAGCTCGCTGGTCCCGCACGAGGTGCGCTCCTACTTCCGCGACGTGGACGACCACCTGGTCACCGTCACCGAGCGGGTGGCGGGATTCAACGAACTGCTCACCTCGCTCGTCGACGCCGTGCTGGCCAAGACGACCATGCGGCAGAACAACGACATACGGAAGATCACCTCCTACGCCGCGCTCATCACGGTCCCCACGATGATCGCGGGGATCTACGGCATGAACTTCGAGTACATGCCCGAGCTGCGGTGGGAGTACGGCTACCCGTCGGTGCTGGCAGTGATCGCCGTCGTCTGCGGGCTGCTCTTCCGGGTGTTCCGCCGCAACCAGTGGCTCTGACCGCCACCGTGCTCCCCGTCTCCGCGCAATCGATCGCTGTGTTCTCGATCTCCGCGCGTCCGGTCGCCCCACCCGGGGCGCCGATCTAGCCTGATCCCGTGAACGACCGCTCCGATCGCCCGCTCAACCCGCTCCAACTGCTACGCCGCCCGGCATGGGCCGAGCAGCGGCCGACCTGGGCCGACGCGAAACCCGGGATCATCCGGGCCGCACTCAACCGGGCGCTCGCCCGGCCGTCGGGTGGGTGGTTCGTGCTCGCCGGCAGCCGCGAGGTGCGGCCCGGTGCGGCGTTCGGCCGGGTCGTGGCCGGCCGGGAGCTGGTGGCGTGGCGTGGCGACGGCGGCACGCTGCACGTCGGGCCCGGCGCCTGTCCGCACCTCGGAGCCGCGTTGTGCGACGCGCCCGTGCACGAGGGACGACTGGTCTGCCGGTGGCACGGGCTCGCGCTCGGTGCCGCCGGGCGGCCCGGCTGGCGCACCCTGCCGGCGCACGACGACGGCGTGCTGGCCTGGGTCCGGCTCGACGACCAGGCGGACGGAGAGGTCACCGACGCCCCGGTGCTGGGCCCGCGCCCGCCCGCCGACCGTAGTCTGGACACCGTCGCCACGGTGATCGGCCGCTGTGAGCCCGAGGACATCATCGCCAACCGCCTCGACCCCTGGCACGGCGCCTGGTTCCATCCGTACTCGTTCGCGGGGCTGCGGGTGCTCTCCGCACCGCCGGTCGACTGCCTGCCCGCCGAGGACCGGTTCCTCGTCGAGGTCACGTTCACCCTCGGCAAGCGCCTCGGCGTGCCCGTGCACGCCGCCTTCACCTGCCCGGACCCCCGCACGATCACCATGGAGATCGTCGACGGCGAGGGCACCGGCTCGATCGTCGAGACCCACGCCACCCCGATGCGCCCTGGTCCGGACGGGCGACCCCGCACCGCCGTCATCGAGGCGGTCGTGGCGCACTCCGACCGTCACGGCTTCGAGCACTCCCGCCGGGTCGCCGGAGCGCTGCGCCCGATGATCGGGGTGATCACCCGGCGCCTGTGGCGCGACGATCTCGTCTACGCCGAGCGCCGCCACGAGCTCCGCGCCCGCCCCTGAGCCGGAACGACCCGACCTGCCGGGTGCGCCCCCGGCAGGTCTGCGAGCGCCGACGCCCTGGTGGAGCTCAGACCGGGGCCTTGGTCAGGTCCGTGCCCGACGGCGGCGTGAGCGCTTCGAGGCCCAGGGCCGCCCGGGACGGGACGGGAGCCGCGGGCCGGCGACCCAGGAAGGTGTGCACGATGTCCTGCTGCCAGCCCGGGACGGTCTGGACGCGGACGTCGTCGAAGCCCGCCGCCGTCATCCGGCCGGTCAGCGCTGAGACACCGTCGAACTCGAGCACGCTGCGCCACAGGTAGCGGTAGAGGTCGCCCGAGCCGGTGCGGACCCGACCCATCGGGATGATCACACTCCAGCAGACACCGGTCCACGTGACCCGGCTGCGCGCGGAGTCGCGTACGGAGTACTCGTGCAGCGCGAGCGGGGCGCCCGGCGCCAGGAGCGCGTGGAAACGGCGCAGGGCGGCGTCGCGGTCGGCGAGGTTGCGCAGCAGGTAGGCGGCCAGTACTCCGTCGTACGTGCCGGTGATCTTGATCCGGTGCAGTTCCTCGGCGTTGCCCTGCACGAACCGCACCCGCGACGGCCACGACTTGCGTCGGGCCTGGGCGATCATCTCCATCGACGCGTCCACCGCGGTGATCTCGGCGTCCGGGGCGGCGTCCAGCAGTGCCGCGGTGGACGCACCGGTGCCGCAGCCGAGGTCGAGGAGCCGGAGCCCGGCACCGCGGTTCGGGATACCCATCCGTCTCGCCGACAACCGCAGGTGGTCGTGGTAGCCCGGGTTCGCACCCACGAGCCTGTCGTAGCTGCGGGCGTGCACGTCGAAGGATCGGGGCACGTTCGACTGGTCGATACGGCGTGGTGACGTCGGAGTGGGGCTCACTCCGGCATCTTCGCGCATCAGCCGCCGGCGACAGGGGCGGCATCCCGGACGGTGAGGTTCCGGCCGTTCGACGGGTCGAAGACCTGGATCTTGGACGTGTCGACCCACACCTCCGACGGTCGGCCCTGCCTCGCGGTCGACGCCGAGGAGAGCCGGGTGACCAGCGTGCCGCTGTCCCCACCCGGGACGTCCGAGGTGCCCGCGTCGGCCGCGAGCTCGGCGAGCTCGTCGGAGACGGCCTGCTCGCCCTCGACGCTGAAGTAGACGTACTTGTCCGAGCCCATGGACTCCAGCACCTCGACCTGTGCCGTGAACACCGAGCCGTGGGCCTTCTGGTGGTCCTCCACGAGCGCCGAGTCCTCGAAGTGCTCGGGCCGGATCCCGACGATCAGCTCGCGCGGGGCATTGCCGGACGTCAGGGCGCCCCGCAGCTCGTCGGTGAGCGCGAACTCGCCCAGCGCGGTGTGGAACACGCCCTCCTCCAGCGTCGCCGGCAGGAAGTTCATCGCCGGCGAGCCGATGAACCCGGCGACGAACAGGTTGGCCGGGGTGTCGTACAACGTCTCCGGCGACCCGATCTGCTGAATCATCCCACCGCGCATGACGACAATGCGGTCGCCGAGGGTCATCGCCTCGGTCTGATCGTGGGTGACGTACACGGTCGTGGTCTCGAGGCGTCGTTGCAACTTCGACACCATCGTGCGCATCTGGACCCGCAGCTTGGCGTCCAGATTGGACAGCGGCTCGTCCATCAGGAACGCCTTGGGGCTGCGCACGATCGCCCGGCCCATCGCGACTCGCTGGCGCTGGCCGCCGGACATGGTGGCGGGCTTGCGGTCCAGGTGGGTGGTCAGGTCGAGGATCGTCGCGGCGTCCTCCACCTTGCGGTTGATCTCCTCCTTGTCCACCTTGGCCAGCTTGAGCGGAAAGCCCATGTTCTCCCGCACCGTCATGTGCGGGTAGAGGGCGTAGGACTGGAACACCATCGCGATGTCGCGGTCCTTGGGCGCCTTCTCGTTCACTCGCTCACCGCCGATGCGCAGCTCACCCTCGGTGATGTCCTCCAAGCCGGCGATCATGTTCAGCGCGGTCGACTTCCCGCAGCCGGACGGACCCACGAGGATGACGAACTCGCCGTCGGCGATCTCGATGGAGAGGTCGTCGGCGGCCACCGTGCCGTCGGGGTACCGCTTGACGATGTGGTCCAGGACGATGTCTGCCATGTGGGGTCAGCCCTTCACTGCACCGGAGGTCAGGCCGGCAACGATGCGCCGCTGGAACAACAGCACGAAGATGATGATCGGGATGGTCAGGAGCACGGCGGCCGCCGCGATCGAGCCGGTCGGTTCGGCGAACTGCGACGCGCCGGTGAAGTTCGCGATGGCCACCGGGGCGGTCTGCGAGGCGCTCGTCGAGGTCAGCGAGATCGCGAACAGGAAGTCGTTCCAGCAGAAGATGAACACCAGGATGGCCGTGGTGAACACCCCGGGCGCCGCCAGCGGCACGATCACCTCGCGGAACGCCTGCAGCGGCGTGGCGCCGTCCATCTTCGCCGCCTTCTCCAGCTCCCACGGGATCTCGCGGAAGAACGCCGAGAGCGTGTAGATGGCCAGCGGCAGCGCGAAGGTGATGTACGGGAGGATCAGGCCCGGCCAGGTGTCGAACAGTCCCACCGCCCGCGAGATGTCGAACAGCGGCGACACCAGCGAGATCTGCGGGAACATCGCGATCAGCAGCGAGACGCCCACCAGCGTCTTCTTGCCGGGGAAGCTCAGCCGGGCGATCGCGTAGGCGGCCATCGTGCCGATCACCACCGCCAGCACCGTGGAGATGATCGCGATGCCGATCGAGTTCACCAGGGCGCTGGTGAACAGGTCGAGCGAGAAGATCTGCGCGTAGTTGTCCAGCGTCCAGCTGCGCGGGACGAAGCTGCCGTCGGTGATCGTGTCCGTCGTCTTGAACGACAGGCTCACGATCCACAACACCGGCACCAGCGCGTAGATGCAGACGACCAGGCCCGCCAGCGCCCACCAGATCCTCGTGCGCGAGTCCGTGCCCATCCCTCACCGCTTCCCGGTGTTCTCGGAGCCCGGCGCCGAGGCGCCGAACAGCCTGATGAAGATCAGCGCGATGATCGCGACCGAGATGAAGATCAGGACGCTGATCGCGGAACCGATGCCCAGGTTGAACGCCTTGAACAGGTTGTTGTAGCCGAGCATCGACACCGAGCCCGTGCCGTTGGCCCCGTTGGTGAGGATGTAGATGTTGTCGAACACCCGGAAGGCGTCGAGCGTGCGGAACAGCAGCGCCACGAGGATGGCAGGCTTCATCATCGGCAGGATGATCTGCGTCAACCGCTGCCACGGGCCCGCCCCGTCCATCGCCGCGGCCTTGAGCATGTCCTCGGGCACCAGCGCGAGCCCGGCCAGCAGCAGCAGCGCCATGAACGGGGTGGTCTTCCAGACCTCGGCGCCGATGATGATCGCCAGCGACGCGCCGAAGTCCGTCAGGGGTGCGGTGCCCTGGGGGAGCAGGGCGGCGAGGTACCCCGTCCCCGGCGTCCACGCGAACTGCCAGCTGAACGCGGCGACGACCGTGACGATGCCGTAGGGGATCAGGATGACCGTCCGGATCAGCCCGCGTGCGACGAGCGTGCGGTGCATGGCGAGCGCGAGGGCGAGCCCGAGCACGAACTCGATCGCCACCGAGACGACCGTGATCAGCATCGTCACCCCGAACGCCTGCCACCAGTAGCTCGACGACAGCACCGCCCCGTAGTTGGCCAGCCCCGCGAACGACTGCTCCGCCGGGAAGCGGAGGTCGTAGCGTTGCAGGGAGAGCCAGACCGCATACCCGATCGGGTAGGCCGTCACCAGCACGATGATGATCGCCGCGGGGGCGGCGAGCATGATCCCGAGCCTGCGCTCGTCGCGCTTGCCGTCGGACCGCTGCGCCTTCGTGGGCCCCTGCGACGGCTGCTGCCGTTCCGCGGCGGTGGCTCGGCTCTGGACGGTCATGGGGTCACCTCCACGGCACCGGTCACGACCCCGCCTCCACGACGACGATCACCTCGGGTCATCACGGCACCAACCCTTCGGAGTTGACGGCCCTCTCGACCTGGTCGACGAGCTCGGGAACTAGCGCCGCCGGGTCGATCTGGTCCGGGGGGTTGAGCCGGTCGGACAGGACGATCGAGATGCTCGTGTAGGCCGGGGTCAGCGGCCGGATGCTCGCGTTGTCCAACGCCGCCTTGATCGCCTCCCACGCGGGGTACTCCTCCTGGAACGCCGGGTCGGAGTACAGCTTCTCCAGCGTGGGCGGCACACCGCCCTCCACCGCGTTGCGCAGCTGGTTGTCCCGGTTGCGCAGGCACTCGATGGCCTCGAACGCCAGCTCCTGCTCGCCGCCCGTGGTGCTGACCGCGAGGTTGAACCCGCCGATCGTCGGAGACGCGGGCTGTCCGGGCACGACACTCGGGTACGGGGCCCACGCGAACTCGTCGACCACGCGCCGCCCCGTGTCGGTGGCGGACGGGCGGCCCTGCTCGTCGAGGAACGTGCCGCCACCGCCGCCGTCGGGAGGTGGGGTGTTGATCGACGCGTAGACGAACGGGTAGTTGATCTGGAACGCGGCCTCGCCTGCCTCCATGGCGAGCCGTCCGTCGTTCTCCTTCGCCACCGACAGCGACGGGTCCGACGCCGGAGAGGCCGCCACCCGCTGCATGACCGAGAGAGCCCGCGCGGCGGCATCGCCGTCGCCGAGCAGCACGGTGCCTGCCTCGTCGAGGATCCCGCCGCCCGCGCTGGTGAGCAGCGTGTTGAACCAGACCGTGAGGCCCTCGTACTGGGCGCCCTGCACCTCGATGTAGGACGGCAGGTCCTGCTCGGCGAGCGCCTCGGAGGCGTCGATCATCTCGTCCCAGGTGGCGGGCGGGGTGGGGGCGAGGTCCTTGCGGTACCAGAGCAGCTGGGTGTTGGTGTTGAGCGGCGCGGCCCACAGCGCGTCCTGGTACGTGGCCGTCTCGAGGGGGCCTTCCAGGGTGCCCTCCCGGACCCGTGCCGCGAGGTCCTCGGGGAACCGCTCGATCCAGCCCGCGGCGGCGAACTCGGGAGTCCAGGTGACATCGATTCCGACGATGTCGACCTCGTCGTCCCCCGCGACGAGGCGCCGGGCGAGCTGGAGGCGCTGGTCGTCGGCCGACTTGGGCAGGCTCCGGTACACGACGGAGTACCGGCCCGCGGCGGCCGCCGTGCAGTCCTCCGCAGCGGCGCCGTACTGGGCCGCGCCGTCGGCGGGGCCGTAGAAGTTGAGCACCGGAGGGCCGACCGGGCCCGAGCCGCAGCCGGCCAGTGCGGCGGCGGCGAGCAACGCGCAGGCACCGACGGCGCCCCGGCGCCTCGCCGTGTCCGGCGTCTGCGCTGTCCTCGGCGTCCGCGCTGTCCTCGGCGCCTGCGCTGTCCTCGGACGGACCGGTACGGCCATTCGTCCCCCCTCCGCAGCGGGGTGATGCAGGCCCCGCCGCCAGGTGTGATGCCGGTCACCATACGCGGCCGACCACATGAACCTAGGCGCGCCGGGCGGCGCCCGCAAACGGGAGCGGCGCCCGACGTCGCGACGCTCGCACGGCGGGTGCGGGCGGCGACCCCGGACCGACCGACCCGGGACCGACCGACAGGCGATACGGCTACGCGATTCCCGGGCTCCCCATCGCCAGCTTGGCGAGCAGCTCGCGGGCCTTCTCGGCGTTGCGCGGCTGGCACAGGACGTCGTAGCGGCCGGCCACCATCTGGCTGGCGGAGGTGAAGTCGCGACGACCGTGCGTGGCCCTGTAGCCGACGGCGGCGAACACCAGGCCGAACAGGATGCCGCTGGCCAGACCCACGAGGATCGGGCCGATCGTCGAGCCCCCGGGGCTGAACAGACTCAGCAGCAGGCCGACGAACAGGCCGAACCAGGCGCCGGACGCGGCCCCCGAGACCAGGACACGTCCCCAGGTCAACCGGCCGATGACCCGCTCGACCAGCATCAGGTCGACCCCGACGATCGTGACGTCGCGGACGGGGAAGTCGGAGTCGGCCAGATGGTCGACCGCGCGCTGCGCCTCTTCGTACTTCGCGTAGGAGCCGACGGGCCAGCCGGTGGGCGGTGTCGGCAGGTTGGGCAGGCCGGGCGCGGTGCGCGCGGTCCCGCCGAACGGTGTGGACACGGGGCATCACTTCCTCGATGGCGGGGTCTCAGGGTCCCCGTCCTGTCAACGTCTCGCCAGGGCCGAAGTGCCCATGAGGGCGATCATCACACGGACGGCGGGGCGGCGGGCCCGGGAACGGTCACGACCCGGACTCGACCTGTCCTGCGGTCGGCGGATGCGCTTCATCGCCTGCGTCCGGCCGACCAACAGGGACGAGGAGTCCTGTCCCGGGCGCCGAGGGCCTTGTTCGGCCGGCGCCCGCTGGTCCGGACCGTTCTGGTGTTGACCGGCGTGCTCACCTCCGTCGCGGTGCCGGTGGCATCATCAAGTCCTACTTCACGGGCAAGGCCGGGCGCCGCTGACCGGCGATTCGGGCCGGACGTGCCTCCGGGCGAGCGGGCGTGGGAACGCCCCTCGTCTGGAGCCACGAGCGTGGAACGATCCGGCCTAACGGATCCGGTACTCCTTCAGCAGGCCGCGGCTGATGATCGTCTTCTGGATCTCGCTCGTGCCCTCGCCGATGAGCAGGAACGGCGCCTCCCGCATGAGGCGCTCGATCTCGTACTCCTTGGAGTAGCCGTAGCCGCCGTGGATGCGGAACGACTCGTTCACCACCTCGGAGCAGTACTCGCTGGCCAGGAGCTTCGCCATGCCCGACTCGACGTCGAAACGCTCACCCGAGTCCTTCAGACGCGCGGCGTTCACCATCATCAGGTGCGCGGCCTCCACCTTGGTGGCCATCTCCGCGAGCTTGAACGCGATGGCCTGGTGCTCGGCGATCGGCTTGCCGAACGTCGAGCGCTGCTGGGCGTAGTCGACGGCCAGTTCGAACGCGCGGATCGAGATCCCGCACGCGCGGGCCGCCACGTTGACCCGGCCGACCTCGACGCCGTCCATCATCTGGGCGAAGCCGGCGCCGCGCCGGCCGCCGAGGATCCGGTCGGCGGGCACGCGGTGGCCCCTGAACACCATCTCGGTGGTGTCGACGCCCTTGTAACCCATCTTGTCGATCTTGCCGGGGATCAGCAGGCCGGGGGCGACCTCGCCGTAGCCGACCGGCTTCTCCACGAGGAAGCACGTGAGGTTCTGGTGCGGGCGCTCGGCGCCCTCGTCCGTCCTGACCAGGACCGCGGTCAGCGTGGACGTGCCGCCGTTCGTCAGCCACATCTTGGCGCCGTCGATCACGAAGTCCTCGCCGTCCTGCACGGCCCTCGTCTTGATCGCCGCGACGTCGGAGCCGACGTCGGGCTCGGACATGGAGAAGGACCCGCGCGTCTCCCCCAGCGCCATCTGCGGCAGGTGACGCTGTTTCTGCTCGTCGGTGCCGTGGTGGGCGATCATGTGGGCCACGATGAAGTGGGTGTTGATCACGCCGGAGACGCTCATCCACCCCCGCGCGATCTGCTCGACGACCAGCGCGTAGGTGAGCAGCGACTCGCCGAGCCCGCCGAACTCCTCGGGGATGGTGAGCCCGAACAGGCCCATCTCCTTCATGCCGTCGACGATGTCCTGCGGATAGGTGTCGGCGTGTTCGAGCGCCGTGGCGTGCGGGAGGATCTCCTTGTCCACGAACGTCTTGACCGTGGACAGGATCTCCTGCTGGATCTCGGTGAGACCGGCGGTCTGAGCGAGCCGGGCCATGGGATTCCTCTCTCACGGCAGTGTGGGACTACCGGAAAGTATCCCCAATGTCGTTCGTATCCGCGCCCACCGCACCGGTGTCGTCCGCCACGCGCCCGGCCAGCGTGTTGCGCCGGCGGGCGATCCGGTCGTCGGGTGCGGGTACGAAACCGGCCCGCACCACCTTGGCGACCCGCCCGTCGTCCCGGCGCAGCACGATCCCTTCCATGGCGGTCGCGCCGAAGCGTGATCGTCCGAGGAGAAGCCGCAGGTTCTCGGCCGTACCGAGGACGCCCGAGAACAGTCGCGGAGGTACCGGCAACAGCATGCTTCGGCACAGCTCATCCCGTTCCGGTAGCGGAGCGAAACCTCGTCCCGGCAGCCTGATGTCCAGCACGATCAGGTGGTCGGGGAGCTGGTCGTAGACGATCGTGTGGGTCAGCCAGAGCCACTCGGCGTACAGAGCCGCGCCATCGGCGAGCAGCGAACGCATGGCCGGGTACTGCCGGTCGACCCGGGCCCGCAACGGTCCGAGCTGGCCGGCTCGGTCCATTGCCCCGGGGCCACCGCGTGCAGCCACCTTCAGCTGCTGGTCCTCCCACCAGATGCTGACGTTCGCGCCGTCGAGCTTCTCCTCCACGACGACGGGACACCGCAACCACGAGTCCCGCTCAGCAACGGGAACCACGCGATCGCCTCCGGTGACCGAGCCGGCCGGCCAGAGGTAGGGGATGCGCGGGTACGCCGGAGGCCCATCACGCATGCGACGACAGCATGGTGTCCAGGGTCCAGAGGGTGATGGGGGTGGCGCTAGGCACCTTCGCACGGTAGCGGTCCATCTCCATCAACAGGCTCGCGTCGCCGCTGCCGATCCCGGTCATGGCGAACTCCACGAGGGGCATCCTGTCCCCGGCGCCGTCGATCAGGGCGGTCAAGAAGTCCGGGTCCCACGGCACACCCGACACCGCCATCGGTATCGCCATGGTCAACGCCCTGCGCAGCAAATCGACGAAACGTTCCATGCACGTGCGGCGCGAGTGGCCGTCCGCCAGCTGCGCGATCACGTTGCCGGTCTCGATCACGGCAGTGATCGGGAAGACGAACGTCGAACCGCTGTGGGTCAGCCGCTGGAACTCGGCAACGACGGACTGGCGGTCACCGCTCTTGCCCGGGACGTCGAGCAGATTGAAGAGCACGGAGCTGTCGAGGAAGACCACGCCTGCCGTCACGCGATGCCGAGCAGGCGGTCGAGCGCGGTGCTGTCGGTGGGCGATGCGGCCCGGCCCGCCAACCGACCGGCTGACACCAGGTCCCCGAGGCGACCCGACGCCATCATCGCCAGGTAGCCCGGAAGATCCACGAGGGGCGTGATCGACGAATGGCTGCTCTCCCTGTCCCGGGCGACGACCAGGACACCGAGATGATCGTCGCCGTGGAGCGCGTTGAGGAGCGCCGGACTGTGCGTCGTCAGCAGCACCTGGAAGCCCTGCTCGGCCCGAGCGAGTTTGACAAGATCCAGAACCGTGGCGGCCTGGGTCGGGTGCAGACCGTTCTCGAGTTCCTCCAGCACCAACGTGAGAGCCGGTGCGGTCGACGCCGTGCCCTCGATCGCCACCCCGCTCCCGCCAGCGACCAACGCAGTGATGATCGCGATCATCCGCAGCATTCCGTCGCTCATCTGGCGAGCCGGAACTGTAACTGTCCGACCGTCCTCGACCTCGTCGATCGCCAGCATCACCTCCCCGAACTCGGTACCACCGACACCGAGGGAGCGCAGCTCGTACTCGGGCAGCCCACGGATCGCGTCGAGCAGCTCGGCGAAACGCGGGCCGCCCTCACGGTGCAGCCGCGCGATGGTGGCGGAGATGTTCTCAGCGTTGCGGCGCAGCACGACATCCTGCTCCGGCACGTACTGCCGCATGAGCTGCGGCACCGGATCCAGGTGGAAGACCCCACCGAGGACTCCCAGTACCGATTCGGCCATCTCCAGTACCTGCCGCTCCGCCGTTGTTCGGCCGTCGAGCCGCAGCGGCAGTTGTGCTGTCAGCAGGTGCGTCGCCCGGAACATGGCCTGCGGATTACGCCCGCGCTTGTCGTTCCAGATCTTCGCCTCTATATCGGATCGCTCGAGATCGGGCGCGAGCGTCTCCAGGAGAACTCTCCGACGACCCCCGATGACGCCGGACAGGACCTCACGGACGATCTGGACCTGCGGCCGGATCTGGATCCGGACATCGAGGCTGATGGCCGCGTCACCGTGCCGGACCGAGACGCCGAGCTCGAAGGAGTCCGTTCCGATCGGAGCACAACCCTCGATCCCACCTCGCACGGGGCCGGCATCCCGGCGCGCTCCGTCGAGAGCGTCTCGGATCTCACCACCCTTCGCCAGCCGGGAAAGTACCTCCAAGCCGTCGAGGGCGTTCGACTTCCCGCCGCCGTTGCGGCCGATGAGGATCGTCAACGGGGACAGGGGCAGCGCCGCGTCGCGATAGGACTTGAACGCCGTCAGACGTACCTGCGTGATCCGGTCTGCGGCCATACCGACAGCGTAGGGCTCCGTTGCGCCGGGACCTTGTGCGAACCGGGGCTGGCGCCATGCGCAGCGCGTTCAGCTGCGGGTGCAAGTGGACGAATCGATGTCGCCATCGCCCACCCCACGTCACTCGTTCATGCCTCGATCACGTCGACCAGGGAGCCGAGGCCGGCGAAGTCGGCGCCGTTGCGGGTGTGGAGCGGTAGGGCGCGCCAGGACGTGACGGGCCGCGAAGCGCATGGAGCTACGATGCCGGCGGGGTCCATCTGCCGGTGCGCGTCATGCCGGCGGCCCGGCCCTTGCCGGCGATCACCAACGCCATCTTGCGGGACGCCTCGTCGATCATCTCGTCGCCGATCATCGCGGCGCCGCGCTTCCCGCCCGCCTCGGAGGTGTAGAAGTCGTAGGCGTCGAGGATGTCCTCCGCGTGGTCGAAGTCGGCCTGGGCGGGTGAGTACGTCTCGTTCGCGGCGTCGATCTGGCCGGGGTGCAGCACCCACTTGCCGTCGAAGCCCAGCGCCGCGGAGCGCCCGGCGACGCGCCGGAAACCGTCGACGTCCTTGATCTGCAGGTACGGGCCGTCGATGGCCTGCTTGTCGTGCGCCCGAGCCGCCATCAGGATGCTCATGAGGATGTGGTGGTAGGCGTCACCCACGTCGTAGCCGGGGGGCTGCTCCCCCACCACGAGCGACTTCATGTTGATCGAGGCCATGAAGTCGGCCGGCCCGAAGATGATCGTCTCGATGCGCGGCGAGGCCGCCGCGATCGCGTTGATGTTGATCAGGCCGAGCGCGTTCTCGATCTGGGCCTCGATGCCGATCCTCCCGACCTCGTAGCCCATGGTCTTCTCGATCTGGCTCAGCAGGAGGTCGAGCGCGACGACCTGCTCGGGCGTCTGCACCTTGGGCAGCATGATCGCGTCGAGGTTGGCGCCCGCACCCTCCACCACCTCGATGACGTCGCGGTAGGTCCATTCGGTGGTCCAGTCGTTCACGCGCACGACGCGGACCCGCTCGCCCCAGCCGCCCTCGTTGAGCGCGGCGACGATGGTCGCGCGGGCGCCCGGCTTCGCCAGCGGCGCGCACGCGTCCTCCAGATCCAGGAACACCTGGTCGGCGGGCAACGTCCGGGCCTTGTCGATGAACTTCTGGCTGGACCCCGGGACCGCCAGGCAGGACCGGCGGGCGCGGGGAGGGGTGGTCATCACGGGGCGGACTCCTCATCGAGTTCAGCACGGTCGGTCAGCACGGTCGGTCAGCACGGTCGGTCAGCACGGTCAGCACGGTCGGTCAGCACGGTCGGTCGGCACGGTCGGTCGGCACGGTCGGTCGGCACGGTCGGTCGGCACGGTCGGTCGGCGCGGTCGATCAGGACGGTCGGTCGGCACGGCCGATCGGTTCTGCGTGGCGACGATGCTGGCACGGTCCGCGCGACAGCGGGATGTGGCGTGATCGGTTTCTCAACCGCGCGGGAGACCGGAGGGCACGGACCCGGGCACCGCGAGGGCGCCTTCAGGGGGCCAGCAGCGCAACCAGTTCACCACGGGCGACGGTGGTGACGTCGCCGCGCACGGCGGTCCCGACGGCCGCGCCGTCGCGGGCACGGACCAGTACCGCCAGCCGCGACGGCCGGCCGATCTCCGCGCCCTGGTCGACGGTGAACCCGGTCGGCCCGTCGCCGGCCAGTACGCCGCGGTCGACGAGGAGCACCCCGAGCGCGACGGCCGCGGAACCCGTGGCCGGGTCCTCCACGACACCGACCTCGGGGGCGAACATCCGCATGTGGGCGTGCCGGCCGTGCCGGTCGAAGGCGACGACGACGAACCCGACGAGCCCGCCGGCGGCCCCGCCGACATCCCGGCTGGACGCCCGGAGTGCCGCAGCGTCCGGTACGGCGCGGGCGACGGCGTCGGGGACCACCGCCAGGAACGCATAGGGGACGCCCGCGGTCGGTGAACACGTCGACGACGTCGTACCGGAGTGTGGCCACCGTGTGGACCCTAGGCTCTGTGCCATGGGTACCGAGCGGGTCTTCGTCGCGCGGCTGGTGGGCCTGGCCGTCTTCGGCCCCGACGGCGAGCGCATCGGCAAGGTTCGCGACCTGGTCGTCTCGCTGCGGGTCGACACGAGCCCACCGCGGGTGCTCGGCGTGGTCGTCGAGATGGTCACCAGGCGGCGGATCTTCGTGCCGATGCTGCGGGTCACCACGGTGGACCCGGGCGCCGTCACGCTCGCCACGGGCTCGGTGAGCCTGCGCGGGTTCGTCCAGCGGCCCCGCGAGACGCTGGTCGTCGGACAGCTGCTCGACGCGCCCGTGCATCTGGTCGAGTCCGGCGAGGCCATGGTCGTCACCGACGCCGCGATCGAGCCGACCCGGTCGCGGGACTGGGTGGTGGCGGGGCTCGCGGTCCGGGCGCGACGGCACGGGCTCGCGCGGCGCGGCGGCGTCCAGGTGGTGGCGTGGAGCGCGGTGACGGGGTTGACGCTGTCGGACCGGCAGGGCACCGCCGGCCTGCTGGCGGTCTTCGAGACCATGCGCCCGACCGACGTCGCCGCGGCTCTGGCCGAGCTGCCCGACAAGCGCCAGCACGAAGTGATCGACGCGCTCGACGACGAGCGGCTGGCCGACGTGTTCGAGGAGATGTCCGAGTCCGACCAGCGCGGGCTGCTGTCCCACCTCGACGCCGAGCGGGCCGCCGACGTGCTGGAGGCGATGTCGCCCGACGACGCGGCCGACCTGCTCGGCGAGCTCCCCGACGCCGACGCCGAAGCGCTGCTGGCTCTGATGGAGCCGGAGGAGTCGGCGCCCGTGCGCAGGCTGCTGACCTACTCGTCGGACACCGCGGGAGGCCTGATGACCCCGGAACCGGTCGTCCTGCGGCCCGACGGCACCGTGGCCGAGGCGCTCGCCCGGATCCGCAACCCCGACATCCCGCCCGCGCTGGCCAGCATGGTGTTCGTGTGCAGGCCGCCGACCCAGACGCCCACCGGGCGCTACCTGGGCTGCGTCCACGCCCAGCGGCTGCTGCGGGAGGCGCCGTTCGAGCTGGTGGCGGGTGTCGTCGACACCGAGCTCGCCCGCCTGCACCCGGACACCACCCTCGGTGAGATCACGCGGTACTTCGCGGCGTACAACCTGGTGGCCGGGCCCGTCGTCGACGGGGAGGACCACCTGCTGGGCGCCGTCACGGTCGACGACGTGCTCGACCACCTCCTGCCGACCGACTGGCGTGACAGCGTCAACGATGACTGGCCGGAGCCGGGCGGCGTCAACGCCGCCCGGCCGGAGCCGGGCACCACGGAGGTGACCGATGCCTGACACCCGCGCAACCCCGCCGCGACGCCGCCTCGACCTCCCGCGGCTGGGCCGTCCCCGCTTCGAGCTCGACCCCGACGGATTCGCGCGGTTCTCCGAACGGATCGCCCGCTTCCTGGGCACCGGACGCTTCCTCGCCATCCAGACGGTCCTCGTGCTCATCTGGATCGCGCTGAACCTCTTCGCCGTGGGCCTGCGGTGGGACCCGTACCCGTTCATCCTGCTCAACCTGGCGTTCTCCACCCAGGCCGCCTACGCCGCACCGCTGATCCTGCTCGCCCAGAACCGCCAGGTCGACCGCGACCGCGTGTCACTGGAGGAGGACCGCGCCCGCGCGGAGCGGACGAAGGCCGACACCGAGTACCTCGCTCGGGAGCTCGCCGCGGTGCGTATCGCGGTGGGCGAGGTAGTGACGCGGGACTACCTGCGCGGCGAGTTCGACAAGCTGTGCGACCGGCTGGGTTCCCCGCCGCCCCCGGAGCGGCGCGGCGCCCGGCTCAGTCGACGAGCCGACGGCTGATGCGTTCCAGCGCGGCCAGGTCGTCGGCGTCGAGCCGTGCGGCGAAATGCCGCGCCACCCCGGCGAGGTGCGTGCGCGAGGCCGTCCGCAGCCGCGACAGGCCGGCGGCGGTGAGCTCGGCGGCCACGCCCCGGCCGTCGGACTCGACGGGACAGCGGTTCACCAGGCCCACCTTCTCCAACCGGTCGACCAGGCGCGTCACACCGGACCGGGACAGCAGCACCGCATCGGCCAGCTCCGTCATCCGCAGTCGCCGGTCCGGCGCCTCGGCGAGCTGGACGAGCACGTCGTAGGCGGCCAGCGACAGCTTCTGGTCGGCCTCGAGCTCGGCCTCGAGGGACCGGGTGATGCTCGCGTGGGCCCGCAGGAACGCCCGCCACGCGCCGAGCTGCTCGCGCGTCGGGACGTGGCGCTCCGCCGGGGCCCTCGTCCCGGCCCTGTCGACGATCTCCGTCACGAGCCCTCCCCACCCGGCGCGCGGCCGGCCGCCTCGCACCGACCCGTGCCGACGCCGCCCGCCACGACCGCAGATGCTACGGACCGAGCCGGTCCGCGGCACGGACGTAGCATGGGGTGCGCCGTGGCGGGAGCCTCGGTTGAGTCGCCAGGAAGGCGCAGATGTCCACCACCGGAAACACCACCACCATCTCCGATGCCGTCCACGCCGCGCTCGCGACGGTCGACGACCCCGAGATCCACAAGCCGATCACGGACCTGGGCATGGTCAAGGGCGTGACCGTGTCCCCCGAGGGCCTGGCGCACGTCGGCATCTTCCTCACAGTGGCGGGCTGTCCGATGAAGGACACCATCACCAAGCGGGTCACCGAAGCGGTGTCGCAGGTCGCCGGCATCACCGGCGTGCGGGTCGAGCTGGACGTCATGAGCGACGTGCAGCGCACCGAGCTGCGCCGCGGCCTGCGTGGGGACAGCGCCGAACCGGTCATCCCGTTCGCCCAGCCCGGCTCGATGACACGGGTGTACTGCGTGGCGTCGGGCAAGGGCGGGGTCGGCAAGTCCTCCATCACGGTCAACCTGGCCGCGGCGATGGCCGCGAAGGGGTTGTCGGTCGGCGTCGTCGACGCCGACATCTACGGCCACTCGATACCGCGCATGCTCGGCACCGCCGCGCGCCCCACCAAGGTCGCCGACATGATCATGCCGCCGCAGGCCCACGGGGTGAAGGTCATCTCCATCGGCATGTTCACACCGGGCAACGACGCCGTCGTGTGGCGCGGTCCGATGCTGCACCGCGCCCTGCAGCAGTTCCTCGCCGACGTGTTCTGGGGCGATCTCGACGTCCTGCTCCTCGACCTGCCACCCGGGACCGGGGACATCGCGATCTCCACCGCGCAGCTGATCCCGAACGCCGAACTGCTCGTCGTCACGACGCCGCAGACGGCCGCCGCCGAGGTGGCCGAACGAGCCGGTTCCATCGCGCTGCAGACCCGCCAGCGCCTCGCCGGCGTCGTCGAGAACATGTCGTGGATGGAACTGCCGGACGGCACCCGCATGGAGGTCTTCGGATCCGGCGGAGGCAAGACGGTGGCCGACTCGCTGACCACGGCGCTCGGGGCCCCCGTCCCGCTGCTGGGCCAGATCCCGCTGGAGACCCGCCTGCGGGAGTGTAGTGACGAGGGCACGCCGATCGTCCTGGCCGACCCCGAGGCCGCGAGCGCGAAGGCGTTGCAGAAGGTGGCCGACCGGCTGACCACCCGCGCGCGAGGCCTCGCCGGTATGAGCCTGAACCTCACCCCCGTCAAGCGCTGAGCCGGGGCTGCGCTCAGGTGGCGTCCGGGTCGATCGGGGGGCGCTCGTTCTTGGCCAGCGTGTCCGGGGCGCGGCCGGTGGCGGGGTGGCGCTGCGGGGCGCTCTTCGACAGGTTCGGGCTCGCGGCACCGTTGACCGTGCCGCCGGTGGGGGGCGGCGCGTAGCCGTTGGGCTTGGGCGCCGGGTCGTCGTCCCACAAGGCGTGCTTCGCCATGGTTCGCGGGTTGAGGCCGCGCAGGCCGCGCAGCTCGTCGAGAGGCTTGCGCAGCTCGTCGAACTCGGGGCCGAGCTCACCGCGAAGCTGCTCGCGCGCCCCGCTGGCGTACTCCTTGACGTGCCGGATGCTGCGCCCGAGCCACGCCGCGGCCGACGGCAGCCGTTCCGGACCCAGGATGAACAGCCCGGCCACGATGAGTACCAGGATCTCGCCCCAGCCGATGCTGTCGAACACGGTGCCAGCCTACGTCAGTCGGAGGTGAGGACGACCGACAACGTGAGCGGGCGACCCTCCCGGACCAGCTCGACGGCCACCGTGTCACCGGGGTTGCGCTCGCGGACCGCGACGACGAGCTCGTCGGCACCGGCGATCAGTCGCTCCCCCACCCGGACGATGACGTCGCCCTCCAGGATCCCGGCGACCGCCGCGGCCCCACCCTGCTGCACGTTCTGCACCTGCGCGCCGTCGGTGGTCCCGTCGCTGACCGACCGTGCGTTGACGCCGATCTCCGCGTGGCGCACCACACCGCTGCGGATCAGCTCCTCGGCGATCAGCCGGGCGTCGTCGATGGGGATCGCGAACCCGAGGCCGATCGAGCCGCCCTCGCCCTGGCCGAGGCGGCGGATGGCGGTGTTGATCCCCACCACGGCACCGGTCGAGTCGACCAGTGGACCGCCCGAGTTGCCGGGGTTGATGGCGGCGTCGGTCTGGATCGCGTCGATCACGGCGTTGGCGTCGCCTCCCGCGTCGAGCCGCACGGGCCGGTCGAGCGCACTGACGATGCCGTCGGTGACGGTGCCGGCCAGCCCGAGCGGCGAGCCGATGGCCAGCACGCCGTCTCCCACCGCCAGGCCGGCCGAGGATCCGACGGTCGCCACCACGAGGTTCGCGACCTCCACCTTGAGCACCGCAAGGTCGGTCTTCGCGTCGCGCCCGACGATCTGCGCGATGCCGCGGGTGCCATCGTGGAAGATCGTCTCGATCGCGGCTCCCTGCGCCGCGGCGGCCGGGGCGACGACATGGTCGTTGGTGAGCACGTAGCCCGCCGGGTCGATGACGACGCCCGAGCCGGTGCCGCCCTCGTCACCGATCCTGATCTCGATGGACACCACGGCCGGGACCGTGCGCGCGGCGATGTCGGCGACCGAACCGGGCGGGCGCTCCTTCGCGGGCGCGGCCTGGGCGATCGTCGGGTCGGGGTCGGTGAGGCTCGCCGCGCCCTCGGCGGTCATCCGCCCGACGACGCCGCCCGCCGAGCCGATCAGCAGAGCGAGCACGCCGAGCACCGCCAGGGCCCGTGGGGACACGCGACCCCCGAACAGCACCTCGCGCAGGCTCAGGCGCGCTCCCTCGCCGCGCGTCGCGGGCACGTCGGGCTCCGGCGAGGCGGGCGGGGGCCCCAGGGCGGCCACGCTGTCGGGATCACGCCACGGATCGCGTTCGGCGTCGGCGTCCCAGAAGGGGTCGTCGCCGACCGGTTCTCCGGTACCAGGGGGTCGCTGCAGCGCGGACGCACCGGCGTTCGGACGGCCGAACGCGCTGGCCAGAGCCGCGGGGGGCGGTGGAAGGAGTGCGGTGCGGGCACCGTTGGTCACCGGCGCCCCGGCCGGCGCCCAGCGCCCGTCGAACGCCCCGTCCACACCACCGGGACGACCGAAGAGTTCGGCCGCCCCCTCGTCCACGGGCGGACGGTCCAGCGGGCGCGGTGTGAGGCGGGGCGGCTCGCCGGGCGAGTCGGTCGCACCATCGGTCATCGCGCTGGACGCTCCTGAGCAGGGACGGGACGGGCCGGTCAGCAGCGTGCCCCACCGACGGTGAAGTCCGCGTGGCGCGCCCTGCTCAGCGGAGCCGGAAGGAGTCGGGCATGAGGTCCATCCGGGTCATGACCGAGTCCTGGCGTGCGGCGGGGAGCAGCCGGAACCTGGCTTCGAGCATGCCGGACGGCCCGCCGAGGACCGGACCGTCGAACACGCCCCGGTCGGCCGGGGCGCTGGGTGGTGGGCCGCTGGCGAGGCCGGGAGCGCCGAGCGCGAGCGCACCGATCGCCAGCCCGGAAACGGCCGCACCGGCTCCGAGACGGTAGAGGCGCCGCACCGGCGGCCGCCGACCATGGGACGCGGGCGCGATATCGGAGGAGGCGAGCCCCGCGGGCGGGACGTCGACGGGACGGGGCAGCTTCTCGGGCCGGACCACGGTGACGATCCGGCCGTCGTCGGTCACCGCGAGCCCGGGCGACGGGTCGGCGAGCTCGGTGTCCTGCGGGATGGAGCGCAAACTGCGGAGCAGCGCCGACGGCAGGCTCGGGCACTCGGCAGAGCGCAGGGCCAGGCGAGCCTGCCCCTGCGCGACGACCTCCGCCACACACTCCGGGCAGGTGTCCAGGTGGCGCGCGGCGCGGCTGTGCGGCCGGTCGGCGAGCTCGTCGTCGACGTAGGCCACGATGGCATCGGACGAGAGATGGTCCTGACCCCAGTCCGGCACAGTGACCGTGACCGTGAAGCGTCGTCGCTCGTCGCTCCCGTTCACCCGCGAACCTCCTCCGGTACCGCGGCGTCGAGGAGCGCCTGCAACTCCGAGCGACGGCGCTCGAGAGAGGTACGCAGCGCCGCCCGTCCACGGTGGATCCTGCTCCTCACCGTACCCAGCTTCACGCCGAGAGTGGTACCGATCTCCTCGTACGACAGGCCCTCGACGTCGCACAGCACGACCGCGGCCCGGAACTCCGGGGCCAGCTCGTCGAGCGCGGCCTGCAGCATCGGGTCGAGGTGGGTGTCGGAGAACACCTGTTCCGGTTCCGGGCCACGACCAGGAATCCGGTCGGAGTCGTCGGGGAGCGCCTCCATCCGAATGCGGGAACGCCGCCGCACCATGTCCAGGAACAGGTTGGTGGTGATGCGGTGCAACCAGCCCTCGAACGTGCCCGGCTTGTACGAGGCGAGCGAGCGGAACACCCGGACGAACGTCTCCTGGGTGAGGTCCTCGGCGTCGTGCGGGTTGCCCGTCAGGCGGTACGCGAGCCGGTACACGCGGTCGGCGTGCTCCCGGACGACCTCGTCCCAGCTCGGGGGCGTCCATTCGGCGCCGTCACCGGGCAGCACCGTGTCGGCGTGCGACGGGGCTATCAGCGATGGGGCTGAGCCCTCGGTCATCGTGGGGTCCTCCCGTGGCGGATCGTGCCGTACTGGCAACGGGACTCCGGACGTCGGAGTTCCGGATCTCCATCGGTCGACGACCCCGACCGACGCTTCCTACGGTGCCGCATGCCTGTGAACGAAGGGTGAGAACCTACTGAGAGGAACCTGTGAAGTCCGCAGAGTGATCACGCTCGACGGGAGCGCGCCGCGCCGCGGTACCGCGCCGGGCGGGCAGTAGCCTCTCGGCCATGACCGGCCCGGACGACGCCACCGACCGACCTGCGGCGGACGCCCGCGTGCTGCGCGAACACGTGGAATCCTACCTCCCCGAGGACGATGTGCTCATCGCCGCGCGTGCCGGCGCGAACCATCTGGGCTGCACACCCGTCGGGCCGGGAGGGGGTGCGGGGCTGCGGTTCCTCGCGGCCGCGATCAGCGCCAAGGCCGTGGTGGAGATCGGTACCGGCGCGGGCGTGAGCGGGCTCTGGCTGCTGCGCGGAATGGTTCCCGCCGGGGTTCTCACCTCGATCGACGTGGACCCGGAGCACCAGCGGATCGCCCGCATGGCCTTCACCGCCGCCGGCCACGGGCCGTCGCGGCTGCGCCTGATCAACGGCATGGGCCTCGACGTGCTGCCGCGGCTCACCGACGGCGGCTACGACCTCGTCTTCATCGACGCCGAACCCGTCGACTACCCGCGCTACCTCGACGAAGCGGTGCGCCTGCTGCGCCCGGGCGGCATCGTGGCGCTCGACGACATCCTCTCCGAGGGCATCCTCGACCCGGACGCCGCCGAGCCCCGCGTCGCGGCCCTGCGCGAGGTGGCCAGGCAGGTCCGTGCGGACGACCGCCTGGTCCCGGTGCTCCTCCCGCTGGGCGACGGGTTGCTGGCCGCGGTCAAGATCGGCTGACCTCGCGGGGAGGTGTGCGGTGCGTCAGAGTGCGGTGGTGCCCTTGCCGAGCACGACGACCCCGCCCTGGCTGACAGTGTAGCGGGCGCGGTCCATGGCGAGGTCGACGCCGACCAGCGCGCCATCGGGAATGATCACGTTCTTGTCGAGGATCGCGCCGCGCACCACGGCACCGCGGCCCACCCGGGCACCCGGCAGCACCACGGAGTCCGACACCTCGGCACCCGCGACGATGCGGACGTTCGGGCTGATCACCGACCGGCGCACGATCGCGCCGGAGATGATGGTGCCCGCGCCGACGACGGAGTCCTGCGCGATGCCACCCTCCACGAACTTGGCCGGCGGGAACGGCGCCATCGCCGTCCGGATCGGCCAGCGCTGGTTGTAGAGGTTGAAGATCGGGTGCACGGAGACCAGGTCGGTGTGGGCCTCGTAGTAGGCGTCGATCGTGCCCACGTCACGCCAGTAGCCCGAGTCGCGGTCGGTGGCGCCGGGCACCACGTTCTCGGCGAAGTCGTACACGTGCGCATCGCCCTCGCGAACCAGCCGCGGGATGATGTCGGCTCCCATGTCGTGCTCGGAGTCGCCGTCCTCGGCATCGGCGCGCAACGCCTCGAGCAACACCTCGGTGGTGAACACGTAGTTGCCCATCGAGGCGAACGTGACGTCCGGGTCGTCCGGCACCGACGGCGGATCCGACGGCTTCTCCAGGAACTCGGTGATGCGCCCGGAGGCGTCGGAGGCGAAGCACCCGAACGCCTTGGCCTCGGCGCGGGGCACCCGGATGCCGGCCACGGTGACGCCCGCGCCGCTCTCGATGTGGTCGGTGATCATCTGGCCGGGGTCCATCCGGTACACGTGGTCGGCACCGAAGACGATGATGTAGTCGGGCCGCTCGTCGTAGACCAGGTTCAGGCTCTGGAAGATCGCGTCGGCGCTGCCGGTGTACCAGCGCCGGCCGAGGCGCTGTTGCGCCGGAACGGTTGTGATGTATTGGCCCAGCACGCTCGACAGGCGCCACGTGGTGGAGATGTGGCGGTCGAGGCTGTGGGACTTGTACTGGGTGAGCACGCAGATGCGGTGCAGACCGGTGTTGACGAGGTTCGACAGGACGAAGTCGATGAGTCGATAGTTGCCGCCGAAGGGAACAGCAGGTTTCGCCCGGTCGGCGGTGAGCGGCCAGAGCCGTTTGCCCTCGCCGCCCGCGAGCACGATGCCGAGAACGTTGGCCGAGAAACCCCGTGGTGAGGCGGGCGTGGGGCGGGCGCCGGTCATGCCGACAGTCCGCTACCGGGCCACCCGAGCGTCGTCACGCAACTGACCCTAGTGCGCTCACACCGTGCCGGGCCACAGAAACCAGGGGGCGATCGGGCGAAACCCCGTGTAGTGGCGCGCAGGTCCCCCGATGGGATGGCCTACCGTGCCGACGTGCGCATCGGCCTGCTCACCCGCGAGTTCCCTCCGGATGTCTACGGAGGTGCGGGGGTCCACGTCGAGCACCTGGTGCCAGCACTGCGCGAACTCCTCGACGTCGACGTCCACTGCTTCGGCCCGCCGCGCACCGCCCACCCGGACGTGTACGCCCATGTACCCCCCGACGCCCTCCACGACGCGAACCCGGCCCTGCAGACCCTCGGCGTCGACCTGTCGATGGTCGCGGCGCTGGGCGGCGTCGACGTCGCCCACTCCCACACCTGGTACGCCAACATGGCCGGGCAACTGGCGAAGATCCTCCACGGGATCCCGCACGTCGTCACCGCGCATTCGCTGGAACCGCGCCGCCCGTGGAAGGCCGAGCAACTGGGCGGCGGCTACCGGCTCTCCTCGTGGGTGGAGCGCACCTCCTACGAGGCCGCCGACGCCGTCATCGCGGTGAGCGCCGGTATGCGCACAGACGTGCTGGACTGCTACCCGGCCCTCGACCCGGCCCGCGTCCACGTGGTGCACAACGGCATCGACACCGACTTCTACCACCCCGACCCGGCCCGCGACGCGCTGCTCGGCGCCGGGATCGACCCCGGTCGACCCGTCGTCGCGTTCGTCGGCCGCATCACGCGGCAGAAGGGACTGGGCCACCTCGTCGCGGCGGCCCATCACATCGACGGTGACGCGCAGATCGTGCTCTGCGCGGGCGCCCCGGACACTCTGGAGATCGCCGAGGAGACCGAGCTCGCCGTCGCCGAGCTCGCCGCGGCCCGGCGCGGAGTGGTGTGGGTGCGGGGGATGATGCCGACGGTCCGGGTCCGCCAGATCCTGTCGGCCGCGACGGTGTTCGTCTGCCCGTCGGTGTACGAGCCGCTGGGGATCGTGAACCTGGAGGCGATGGCGTGCGGTACGGCCGTCGTGGCCTCGGACGTCGGCGGCATCCCGGAGGTCGTGGACGACGGCACTACGGGGCTCCTGGTGCACTTCGACGAGCACGCCGTGAACGAGTTCCGTACCGGCATCGCCGACGCGGTCAACACTCTCCTCGCGGATCCGGCCCGGGCCCGGGCGATGGGCGCGGCGGGCCGGGCCCGGGCCGTGGCCGATTTCGAGTGGGCGCAGGCCGCCGCACGGACCGTGGAGATCTACCGCGGGCTGCCCTGACGCGCCTGTGCGCGGGCGCGGTGGGCAGCCACGGCGGTGCGGTTGGCGCAGGCCGAGGAGCAGTACCGGCGGGCCGCGTTGCGGGAGGTGTCGGCGTACACGCGGGCGCACCCGTCGGCCGCGCAGTGCCCGTGGCGGTCCACCCCGTACTCCGAGACGAGCATCGCCAGTGCGAACGCGGTGGTGGCGCGCATCCGGTCGACCACGCCGGCCTCGGGTGCGGAGTAGTGCAGATGCCAGCCGTCGCCGTCATGACAGGTGAGGTGCGGCTCGATCCTGACGTCCATGAGCAGGGCGTTCACTGCGCCCGCGGCCTCGTCGAGGGTCCTCACGTCGAAGACGGTGCGCAGCCGGCGCGCCCATGCCCGCAGCGCGGACTCGACGCTCTCGGAGGCGTCGAGCACCTGGTAGGCGTGCGCCACGAGGACACGTCGCAGATGGTCCGGGAGCAGCCCCTCGGGGTCCTCCGTCACGACGTTGACCAAGTCCACGGCGGCGCAGATCGCGTCGCTGCGGTAACCGATGAAGTCCACTGGCCTGTGACATCCTCGCACTGGTTGCGGTAAGCTCTCAAGGCAATATACCTATTACCGAGAGGAGGCGCGGCCATGCGGTGCGCGCTCTGTGGATGGCCCCGCGACGAGACGGCGGTGCTCTCCACCCACCACACGTCGGAGGGGTGGGTGCGCTATCGGCGCTGCGCGTGCGGCGCGGTGTCGATCGAACTCGTCACGCTCGACGACCGCCGAGCCCTCCGGACCGCCGTCGTGGCATGAGCCGAGTGAGGGCCGGGCACGAGAAACGGCACCGCCGCGGCCTCGTGGCTGCGGGGCGGTGCCGTCCGGTCGTGCGTGCGGGTCAGCCGGCGGCGGCCTTGAGTGCGTCGCCGAGGTCACTGGCCTCCTCGGCCGACATCTCCACCACCAGGCGGCCGCCACCCTCGAGAGGGACGCGCATCACGATGCCCCGCCCCTCCTTGGTCACCTCCAGAGGACCGTCACCGGTCCGGGGCTTCATCGCCGCCATGTCCTGCTCCCTCCGTCGTCATGCCCATATCGGTATCTCGCGTGGTGTCTTGCGTGCAGGGCGCCGCAGCGCGGGGAGAGCGCACGGCGAGGATGCTGCGAACATCCTTCCTCATCCGTCGGACAGGGGCGAAACCGGAGCGATCATCTCGACAGAGGATTCACCCTCCGGAGTCATCCCGTTGCTGCACGCCAACACCCCTGGACATGGTCGTCAACGAGCCCCGCGGCCTGCATCAGTGCGTAGCAGGTGGTGGGTCCGACGAAGCGCAGACCGCGCCGCTTGAGCTCGCGGGCCATCGCGGTGGACTCCACCGTGGTCGCCGGAATGTCGGCGAGCGCGGCCGGGCGCCGGTGCACCTCGGGCGCGAAGGACCAGAGCAGGTCGTCGAGCGGGGTGTCCAGGTCGAGCACGACGCGGGCGTTGTGGACGGTTGCGTCGATCTTCGCCCGGTTCCGGACGATGCCGGCGTCGGCGAGCAGTCGCGACACGTCGGCGTCGGAGAAGGTGGCCACCGTCGTCGGGTCGAACCCCGCGAAGGCGGCGCGGAACGCCGGGCGCTTGCGCAGGATCACGATCCACGACAACCCCGACTGGAAGCTCTCCAGGCAGAGCCGCTCGAACATCGGCGTCACGCCGCGCACCGGGCGTCCCCACTCGTCGTCGTGGTAAGTCACGTACTCGGGCGCCGAACCGGCCCAGCCGCAGCGGGTGGGCTCACCCACCTGTGAGGTGTTCCGCCTCGCAGAGCCGGGCCATCTTGCGCAGCGAGCGGGCCACTCCGGCTCGGAACACCGGACGCACGATCGGCCAGCCGAAGCGGCCCAACGCCCCGAGCGGGAGGTCGAGCAGCTCGGTCCACAGGAACCGGGCGCTCTCCGGCCCGAGCTCGACGACCTCGAACACCCCGTCACCGCGCACGATCCTGCCGGTGTGGCGCACCACGCACCGCGTCGGCGGCGCCCACTCGACGACCTCCATCGTGTCGATGATCCCTATCGGCCCCACCCCGGTGACCGCCCTGAGGGTGGCGCCGAGGCGCCTGCCGTCACCGTCGCTGGTGACCGCCACCCGCGTGCCGAGCATCCACTCGCCCTGGCCCTCCCAGTCGGTGACCGCCCTCCAGACGGTTTCGGCGGGCGCGCCGACGTCCACGGGCACAGTCAGCTCCACGCGCGAACTCACGAGTCGTCCCCGTCGGCGCGGGCACCGGCACGAGCCGGTGACGATTCGAGCTCCGAGACGCGGGCCAGCAGGCCGTCACGTTCGGCCCCGGTCCGGTCCAGCTCGTCGGCCAGACGATCGAGCACCCAGTCCACCTCCGCCATCCGATATCCCCGCACCGCTTGCGGGAACCGCAGCTCGCGCACGTCCTGGCCGCTGATCTCGTCCATCGGCAGCCGGGTCGGCGTGGCACCCGGCGCGAGCGGTGCCAGTTCCTCGCCCCGACCGAACACGACGGCGGCGATTCCGAACAGGGCGGCTCCGACCGTCACGACGACGACCAGGTAGATCAGCACGGTCCCCACCGTCCAATCCCACCACGGGCCCCCGCCTGCGACCACCCGGGTCGCTGCACCCGGGTTCGGTGCACCCGATTCAGCGAACCCGGTTCAGCACCTCGCACATGGGTGGCCGCTCCGCGACAGCGACGTCGGTGGACGACGGCACCCACTCCCCGCCGATCTGGACGAACTGGGTGAGCGCTCCCCCGGCGTCCGGCATGCCGCACCGCGACAGGGCCGCGGCAAGGATCTGGCGTGCCATCACCCCGAGCTGCAACAGCGAGCGGTTGCGGTGCTTGCGCACGCCGAGATTCACCTGGGCGAGCGCGTCGAGCCCGAGGGTGGCGTGGGTGTCGAGCAACAGCCCGATCTCCACGCCGTACCCGGCGGCGAACGGCAGCGACTCCAGCAGCTCGCGGGTGCCCGCGTACTCCCCGCCCAGCGGCTGGACGACGCCGGCCAGCTCGGGCCGCAGCGCCGAGAGCAGCGGCCGGACCAGTAGTTCGGTGACGCGGCCACCTCCGGTGTCCGCCTGCGTCGTCTCCAGTCGCAGTGGGCGCCGGTAGAACCCCTTCACCAGCGCGACGCCCGGTTCGGTGATCAACGGACCCAGCAGCGCCGGCACGAACGCGGGGTCGAAGTCGATGAGATCGGAGTCGAGGTAGCAGACCAGGTCACCGGTGGTGGCCGCCAGCGAGCGCCACAGCACCTCCCCCTTGCCCTGGAGCGGTTCCAGATCGGGCACGACCTCCTCGCGGTGCACCACACGGGCACCGGCCGCGGCGGCGAGCTCGACCGTGCGGTCGGTGGACCCGGAGTCCACGACGACCAGCTCGTCGACGAGCGGGGTCGCGCCGGTCGTCAACGGGACGATCGCGGCGACGATCGCGCCGACGGTGGCCTCCTCGTCGAGTGCGGGCAGCACCACCGACACCCGGCGCCCGGCCTTGGCGGCGACGAGATCGGCCACCGACCAGTCCGGCTCCTGCCAGGTGCGTCGGGCGAACCACTGCTCGGTCGCGCGATCCATGCGCCTCCCTCAGGCCAGCGCGCGGATCGTCCGCGCGGGTTGGGTCGTACCCGCGATGGCCGCGACATGTCCATCATCGCAGAGGTCCACCGCGCTACGTCGGAAAGAAGCCGAGCGGATCACGGGGCGGCCGAGTTGCGAGATCGGCGGGGCTGGACCACAGCGCGGATCGCAAAGAAGAACGTCATGACGACAGCACCGGAGGTAAGAATAAGTGCGCCGCGCTGCCACCATTCCAAGTCGCCGATTGTGACGCTGGCCACGCCGCTGGCCAAGAGCGCCACCACGGCCGTGAAGAGAGCCAGGATCTCGATCATCTTGAACAGTGACTCAGAGATTTTGTTCTCGATCTGATCAGCTTTGGCGGTGACAGCATCGCTCAACTCCCTGACGTGCCGCGCCGCTTCCCCATCCAAGATCTGACGCTCGCGTCCGTATAGCTCCTCGATCTCCTGGACCACAAGGATCATCGCTCGCTCCCGGGTGAAGTCCTGATGCACCTCCACTGATGCAGGCGACAAGTTGAGCATTCCTAGGTCGAGAGCCTGAATGGCGTCGTCGTATCGTCGAAGCTTGCGCAATGCGTAGGCCCTGCGCAGAGCGACGATCGGATCGTTATCACGCAGTACCTCTGACAACTCAATGAGATCGAGAATCCGATTAGCCTGGTCCGGGAGCCTGGTCGCCATCCACAGCCCGTGCAGCAGAGCATGTGCAACTTTCTCATGGCCGCCCCCGAGTTGACTCACTGCCGCAAATTCGTCCAGGGCCGTGTCTGCATTCTGGCCAAGGAGAGCGAAGGCGTGTACAGCCCTACTAAATGGATCGAGATCCACTAGTGGAATACGCAAAGACGCCACTGTCTCCCGAATCGATCGGAACCGGAAGTCGTATCGCTGAGATTGAATCAGAATATGGAGTAGACCCCGATCGGCAGGCGTCGATATTCTGGAGGGGAGATCAGTCGAGTCGATGTGAAGAAGGGCGCTGTTTCGGGCCGCACGGGCAGCCCAAGCGACGTCTGCACAGAATGACGCAGACCGACCCCAGTCGGCGTCACTGGATTCGAGCCACGACTGAGCAGACCCTATCCAACCGTCGTCCCCGTTCTTGACGGTCTCTTCGACATCCCACGTTGCAAGCCTCCATGCAGCATTTCCGAGGTGGCTGTCCCTCAGTCGCTCGACGACGTAGTCCCGACCCGGTCCGCAACTGAAGATCTCACGGGCAAACGTCTGGAACTCGGACGTACTTGCGGCGGCCATCCGCGAAAGTTGCAAGTCCCACCTTACTGTCTCTTCATCCTGGTTCACGCTCTCCCCCTACGTCAGCGCCCGCGTTGTCCGAGACGGCGGTCGGTGTCCTATGATCGACGCGACCATATCGACGGTCCGCCGGGCCTGCAGCACGTTATGCACGCGGAAGACTTGTGCGCCGTGCCACGCGCACACAGCCAGTGTCGCTAGGGTACCTTCTAGCCGGTCAAACTTGGCCACACCGAGCGTCTCTCCGATGAAGTCCTTGTTCGACGTGGCTACCAGGACTGGCCACCCGAGCCCGACCAGTTCGTCCAGGCGCCTTGTGAGCTCGAGAGAGTGCCAGGTGTTCTTCGCGAAATCATGACCGGGATCGATCAGAATCTGATCATCGGGAACCCCCGCTGCGCGCGCCCGGTTTACCAGTGCAGTGAGGAACTCGATCACATCTGCGAGTAGATCCGGATACCGGACCCGCGGCGCGTATGTTCGAGGCGCCAACCCGTCCGTATGGGTGCACACAATGCTGGCGCCAAACTCGGCTGCGACATGAACGAGTTGTGCGTCGCTCCCACCCCACGCGTCATTGATGAGGTCGGCCCCTGCCGTGAGCGCGACTCGGGCGACTTCGGATCTCCAAGTATCGATGCTAATCGCCACCTCGGGGTGAGCGGCACGGACCCCAGCAACAAGTTTCTCGATCCGCCTTATCTCCTGGTCGACTGTCACCTCTGGACCGAGCCCGGCCTTCACTCCCCCGATATCGATGATATCGGCACCCTCCGCGACTAGATCATCGACGATGGCAAGCGCCGATTTGAGCTCGAAAGCCCGACCCGCATCGTAGAAGGAGTCCGGCGTTGCGTTGATGATTCCCATCACTAGCCGCGCTGGAGTCGGGAATATGCGAGAGCCGAGCCGCATCCTTAATGTCCTTCCGCAGCCGCGCAGGCGTCGAGCGCGGAGGTGACGTCGGTGGTGACGACCAGCCGGGCCAGCGCGTGGGGCCGGACGAACCCGCGGTCGGCCAGCCCGCGCACCCAGTCCAGCAGCCCGGCGTAGTGCCCGTCCGGATCCAGGAGCACCACCGGCTTCGCGTGCATCCGCAGGTGGCCCGATGTCCACACCTCGAGCAGCTCCTCGCACGTACCGATTCCCCC
>Ga0209591_10001069_pt1 | contig 35155 bp, 30 predicted proteins | sample MAT01_FD_187207 | JGI IMG/M metagenome (GOLD analysis project Ga0209591, IMG submission 187207) | Freshwater microbial communities from Lake Fryxell liftoff mats and glacier meltwater in Antarctica - MAT-01 (SPAdes) (version 2) | ecosystem: Environmental > Aquatic > Freshwater > Ice > Liftoff... | reverse complement strand
CTTGGGAAGGACCTGAACGGGCTCGCTCATGGGATGCACTCGGCGGTTGGCTGATCGGTTGCCCGCGCGGCGGGCTTGCGGTGCAGTGTAATGGCGCGCATCGCGTGCGGCGACCCGCTCAACGGAATCGCCCCGCCGTGCCAAGTGGGCAACGGTCGACGCTGCGCAGGGCATCTTCCTCGTTGGCCGCGCGCTCGCTCAGCTGCCAGCAGTCCCCGAGTACCGAGCAATAGCAGAACTCGCGCTGCACGCGCCCGGCGGCAGCATCGAACGCGGCGAAGTCGATGTCATTGCAGAACTCGATCATCGTCGCGTCCTCGTTGGCGGCCAAAACGCGCCGACTGATGAAGCTCGAGCGGGAGCACTCCAGCGCTCGGCCAGTGAGCTTCGCAAACGCCTCGCCCCATGATTCGACCTCGTTGCCATCGACGAAAACCCGCATGTCGCGCACCTGCGCCGGGCCGATGCCGCGATTGGACAGGTTGTAGCGGCGCTCGGCGTTGGAACGCCACAGCTGCAGGTAGGGCCAGGTCTGCGCCTCGATCTGCTGGCGTTGCAGGCGCGCGGTATAGACGCTCACACCCAACGCGCACATGCCAACGAAAACCGCCATCAGCGCTGCGAGCATGTCCCAGTTGAAGCGCCGACGCGGCAGCTCGGGGCCCGGATTGGCCGGTTCAGTCATGCATATCGCTCAGCCGCCCGATTTGCCGTCGCCGAACAGGGAATCGATCTTGCGCTCGTACTCGTGGTAACCGAGCACATCGTAGAGTTCCATCCGGGTCTGCATGCGATCGACCATGTTGTTCTGGGTGCCGTCGGCGCGGATCGCGCCGTACACCGCCTCGGCGGCGCGGGCCATGGCGCGGAATGCCGACAGCGGGTAGATGATCATGCTGATGCCGATCGCGCGCAACTCGTCGACCGTGAAGTACGGCGTCTTGCCGAACTCGGTGAGGTTGGCGAGCACCGGCAGCTTCACCGCACCGAGAAAGCGCTGGTATTCGGCCACGGTCGTGCAGGCTTCCGCGAAGATCACGTCGGCACCGGCGGCCTCGGCGGCCACCGCACGCTCGATGGCGGAATCGATGCCCTCCACCGCCAACGCGTCGGTGCGTGCAACGATCACGAAGCCGGAATCGGTGCGGCCGTCGACCGCCGCCTTGATGCGGTCGGCAAAATCTTCCTTCGGCACTACCGCTTTGCCGGGTCGGTGACCGCAACGCTTGGCCTGCACCTGGTCTTCGATGTGGCACGCCGCCGCACCCGACCTGGTGAACTCCTTGATCGTGCGCTGCACATTGAATACCGCGCCCCAGCCGGTATCGGCGTCGACCAGCAGCGGCAGCTCGCAGGCACCGGAGATGCGGCGGATGTCCTCGCACACGTTGTCGAGACTGGTCATGCCCAGATCCGGCAACCCGTAGCTTGCATTGGCAATCCCCGCGCCGGAGACATACAGCGCCTTGAAGCCCGCACGTTGCGCCTGCATCGCCGCGAAGGCGTTGATGGCGCCAGGCAACTGCAGCGGCTTTTCGAGCTGCATGGCGTGGCGGAGACGGGTGCCGGGGGATGGGCAAGACATTGGGCGGCGAGTGCTCGGAGGTTGCGGGGGTTGCGAATGGCCAATGGCGAATGGCCATTCGCCGTGGCCTGATTTCAGGCGAGAAGATCCGCCACCCCGGCGCGCTCTTCCTCCAGCTCCTTGAGCGTGAAGTTCATCCGCTCGCGCGAAAATTCGTCGATCGGCAGGTCCTGCACGATGCTGTAAGTGCCGTTGGCTGTGGTAACCGGGAAGCCGTAGATCACGTCTTTCGGAATGCCGTAGCTGCCATCGGAAGGGATGCCCATGGTGACCCACTTGCCGTGGCTGCCGAGCACCCAGTCGTGCACGTGGTCGATGGCCGCATTCGCCGCGGATGCCGCCGACGACAGGCCGCGCGCTTCGATGATCGCAGCGCCGCGCTTGCCAACCTTGGGGATGAACTCGTTGCGGTTCCAGTCCTCGCTGCCGATCTTGTCCTTCAGCGATGCACCGCCCGCGGTGGCGAACCGGTAATCCGGATACATGGTCGGGCTGTGGTTGCCCCACACCACCAGCTTGTCGATATCGCCGACCGCCACACCGGCCTTGGACGCCAATTGCGACAGCGCGCGGTTGTGATCCAGGCGCAGCATGGCCGTGAAGTTGCCGGGCTTCAGATCAGGCGCCGACTTCATCGCGATATAGGCATTGGTATTGGCCGGATTGCCGACCACCAGCACCTTGATATCGCGCGAGGCCACCGCGTTGAGTGCCTTGCCCTGCGCGGTGAATATCTTGGCGTTCTCCAGCAGCAGGTCCTTGCGCTCCATGCCTGGTCCGCGCGGCCGCGCGCCGACCAGCAGGGCGATGGCGGCATCCTTGAACGCGACATTGGCATCGTCGCTGCCGAGCATGCCGACCAGCAGCGGGAACGCGCAGTCGTCGAGTTCCATCATGCAGCCCTTCAACGCCGCCTGCGCCTTTTCCATCGGCAGCTCGAGCATCTGCAGGATCACCGGCTGGTCGGGGCCCAGCATCGCGCCCGAGGCGATGCGATAGATCAGGCTGTAACCGATCTGACCGGCAGCGCCGGTGACGGCAACGCGGATAGGGGATTTCATGGACGTATTGCTCCTGTGCTCGGGGTTTTTCGAACGCTTCGTGGCCAACGCCGGCCTGCCATCTGATCAACACCAACCTCTACCCGGGTCACCCAGGTCTCGGAGTGCGTGCGCCGCGCGATCTCCTCGGAGCAAGCGGACCCGAGGAACAACTCGACCGCTTCGGCAAGGTTTGCCCGCGCCTGCTGCACCGCCGCGCCTTGGCGCGCCACGTCGAACTCCGGGCAGAGCGCGACGTACCGGTCGCCCACGCGCTGGATGATCGCTGTGATCTCGCAGGACATGGAGTGCTCCGCCAGCTCAGGCCAATTCGCCGAAAAACTGCTGGATTCGCCGCAAGCCTTCGGTCAGTTCCGCCGGCTTGCACGTATAGGAGATGCGAATCGCGCGCGGCTCGCCGAAGGCGCTGCCGGGCACCACCGCAACACCGGTGGCTTCCAGCAGCACGCTGCAGAAGTCGACGTCGTTGGCGATCGCATGGCCCTTCCAGGATTTGCCGAAAGCCACCGAGATATCGGGGAAGGCGTAAAACGCGCCGGCAGGCTTGGGGCACTTCACGCCGGGGATGGTCAGCAGTGCTGCGAGCACCTCGTCGCGCCTGTGCTGGAACTCGACCGCCTTCTGCCGCGGAATATCCTGCGGCCCATCGTATGCTGCCACTGCGGCGGCGATCACGACCTCGGGCAGGTTGGTGATGTGGTTGGAGTTGAGCGACACCAGCGCCTGCGCGACTGCGACCGGGCCGGCGGCGAAGCCCACGCGCCAGCCGGGCATGCCGTAGGTCTTCGACACCGAGTCGAGGATGATCACGCGATCGCGCAGCTCGGGCCGCGCGTTGACCAGATGCGCATAGGGGATGCCATCGAAGATCATCCGGTTGTAGATGTCGTCGCTGAGCACCCAGATGTCGTGCTCGACCAGCTCGTCGGCCAACCCCTGCACTTCGGCCGGCGTGTAGACCATGCCGGTCGGATTGGACGGATTGTTGAACAGCAGGATCTTCGTGCGCGGGCCGATCGCGGCGGCGAGCTGCGCGGGCTTGAGCTTGTAGTCGGCCTCCGGCGGGCACTGCAGCAGGGTCGCCTTGGCGCCGAGGATGTCGCAGATATCGAGGTAGGTGGTCCAGTACGGGGTCGGGATCAGGACCTCGTCGCCCTCCTCGAGCAGCGCGTACATGAGGTTGAACAGCACGTGCTTGTTGCCGACACCGGAACACAGGTGCTTGCGCTCGTAACCTTCGATGCCGCACTCGCGCAGGTGCTTGAGCATGCCCTCGAGCAGCGGATCGGGTCCACGGTTGGTGCCGTACTGGCCGCTGTCTTTCAACAATGCCTCGCGCGCGGCCGCATACACGTGCTCGCCGGGCAGGAAGTTCGGAACCCCGATGGTGAAGCTGATGATGTCGCGGCCCTGGGCCTTGAGCGCCTTGGCCTTTTCGGCCACCGCCATGATCGCGCTGGGGCGCGCGCGACTCATCCGCTGGGCAAGCTTCGGCATCGGGGTCCTCGCAGTGGTTCGGGCGATCGGGAAACCGCCGAAGTTTAGCACGCGCGCTTGCAGCGCCATGGAGAATGCGGCCCGATTCTTGCTGGAGCCAGCAGGCCTTTCGCCGCGATGTCGGACCATGCCTGCACTGCCGCTGGTACCCCTGAGCTCGACCCGGATCCGGATCGGTCAGCCGCTGCCGTTTGCGATCTACGACACCGATGGCCGGCTGCTGCTGTCGCCCGGCGAGGCCCCGCGCAACGCGCGCCATATCGAACGCATCCACGAGATCGGCATGGTCACCGCCGAAGTGCTCGCGCGCATCGAAGCTGCCAGCACCCCGACGGTGGCGGCAACGCTGCCGACGCCGCCGCCTGAACCGGCCGCACACACCGAGGCATTGCGCGCCAGCGTCGAATGCCTGCTCACCGCCCTGCGTCTGCCGTCCGGCGCGACCGTACAGCTCAGCCAGGCCGGCGATCCGCCACGATTACTATCCGCCACCCTGATCGGCGTGCTGCCGCGCGCGGCGATCTATCTGGGCGTGCTGGCGAACGACGAGCGCGCACCGCTGGCGGCGAGCGGAGCGCCGGTCGCATTCCGCTGCGTGCATGGCTCCGAAATCGTGCGCTTCGAATCGCGCGTGCTGCGGCAGGACTTGCTGCCGTTTCCGCTGGCAGTGCTGGACTACCCGGCAGACGTGTCGGTGCAGCGCTTCCGGCGCTATCCGCGCGCACCGACCAGCCTCAACGCGGTGGCCACCAACTACACCGCGCCGGATGCAGCCGCGCTGCCCTGCCGGGTGACCAACATCAGCGCCGGCGGCCTGCAACTGGAGTGCGCCACGCCGGTCATCGCGGCTGGCGACCAGGTGGGTATCGACCTGGTGCTGCCGGGCTCGGTCCCGCGCTATGCGCTCAAGCTGGTCGGCACGGTACGCAGCGTGAGCGCCACGGAGGACCCCGACCAGCAGCGCTGCGGAGTGGAATTCTCGCCGCTCGATGCCAACGAGCGCCTGCTGCTGGAGCACTTCGTGCTGCGCACGCTCGCGGAGCGACCGCGGGTGGCGGCGGTGCGCTGAGGCGCGGCGCCGGGGCCGGGTGCTGCGGCGTGCCTGCGCGCAGCATGCTGTAGTGGGAGTCTGCCGTCGCCGGCATGCCGGCTCCCACAGTGAGATAACGGGATTGGGGCGAGACGGGCGATCTCGCTGCTGGACCTGTCATGGGAGCGCGTGTGGGAGCTGCCATGGCAGCGACCGGAGCCGCGGCTGCAGCGGGACATTGCAGTCACCACGATGCTCGCATCGACACCCCCAGGGCGCAGGGTCGAGACCCGAGCGCATTCCCTGTCCTACAATCGCGCGATGACCAATCTGCGAACATCGCTTCCACGCCGCGCGATCCTGCTGTCGATACTGCTGATGATCGCCGGCTGCTCCGCGACCGCCACCCGGCAGCCAGCCGCAGCACTTGATGATCCGGCAATCGTCGCCTGGCTTGGCGCGCGCGTGAGCGCGCTGGCCGGCGCCAGTGCGCCATCCGTCGAGGTGATTGTCGACGATGGGATACAGGCCGAGCTGCTGCCCGATGGCCGCCTGCGTATCCGCACCGCCTTGCTTCTGCGCGCGCGCGATGAAGCGGAAATCACTTTCATCATCGCCCATGAGCTGGCGCACGCGGAGCTGGATCACTTCGCAAAGCGCGCGCTGCCCGACTTCGATCCGCTGCTCGCCGAGCACGATGCCGACCTGCGCGCGCTCGGTGCGCTGCGCCAGATGGGACTGCGCGCGGATGCCGGCACCTCGCTGCTGTCGGCCATCGATGCCGAACTGGGCCTGATCCCGGACTCAGACCCGAGCGTGCGCCCGGTGATCGCCGAGCGGCTGTCGCGACTGTGGGAGTTCAGCATCTCCAGCGGCCACCCACCGCGCATGGGCGATGGCTGGCGCGCGCTGATGGATTCGCGCTGGGAGGCCTGGTTTGCGCGCGATGCGGCCGCGTCCAGTGCGCCGCGTGAAGCGCTGCTGCGCGAACACACGCAGCGTCCGCGCGCACCCTAGCCGCGCACGGTTGCGGCAGCCGCAGCCGCAGCCATGTGCGCTTGGAGTCCGGCGATCAGCGCTTGTCGAGAATCGCGTTCCAGCGATCCAGATGGGCCTGGGTCTGCGCGAACAGCGGTGCGTAGTCGCCTTCGATGGTCAACGACTGAATGACGTCGCCACCACGCACCGCGTCGACCACGACCTGGTCCTGCGCGTCGAAGATCTTGCCGAACACGGTGTGCTTGCCATCCAGCCACGCAGTCGCGGTGTGGGTGATGAAGAACTGGCTGCCATTGGTGCCCGGACCGGCATTGGCCATCGAGAGCACGCCGCCGCCGTCATGGCCAAGGCCGGTGCCGACCTCGTCTTCGAACGTGTAGCCGGGGCCACCGCGGCCCGAACCCTCGGGGCAGCCGCCCTGGATCATGAAATCGGGGATCACCCGGTGGAAGCTCAGGCCGTTGTAGTACCCGCGTCGCGCGAGATTGACGAAGTTCGCCACCGTGATAGGTGCCTTGTCGGCGAATAGATTCAAGCGGATCGGGCCGCGTGCAAGCTGGAAATGGGCGCTGAGGGCTGCCATGGGTCGCTCCGGGATCAGGAGCGCCCATGTTAGCGGGAGCAAGCGCGCTTGGCCCAGTCCGTTGCGCCGCAGCAACAAAACGGCGTCCCCGCTATACTGCGTCGCGTCTTTGCGCCTTGCGCACCCCTGTCGTTGTCTGCACCACCGGACCGCATCGTCCGGAATGGAACCCGCATGTCGATTGAAAAGCTCCGCAACATCGCCATTGTCGCCCACGTCGACCATGGCAAGACCACCCTTGTCGACCAGCTGCTCAAGCAGTCGGGCACGCTGTCCGACCGGCAGGTGATGCCGGATCGCGTGATGGACTCCAACGACATCGAAAGGGAGCGTGGCATCACGATCCTGGCCAAGAACACCGCCATCACGTGGCGCGACTGGCGGATCAACATCGTCGATACGCCGGGCCATGCCGACTTCGGCGGCGAGGTCGAGCGCGTGCTGTCGATGGTCGACTCGGTGCTGATCCTGGTCGACGCCTTCGACGGCCCGATGCCGCAGACGCGCTTCGTGACCCAGAAAGCGTTCAACATGGGCTTCAAGCCGATCGTGGTGATCAACAAGATCGACCGCCCCGGCGCGCGCCCCGACTGGGTGCTCAATGCCACTTTCGATCTGTTCGATCGTCTCGGCGCGACCGACGACCAGCTCGATTTCACCACCGTCTACGCGTCGGCGCTCAACGGCTACGCCGGCATGACCCCCGATCTGCGCGATGGCAACCTCGATCCGCTGTTCCAGGCCATCGTCGATCACGTCAAGGCGCCGGAAGTCGATCCGGACGGCCCGTTCCAGATGCGCATCAGCCAGCTCGACTACAGCAACTACGTCGGCATCATCGGCATCGGCCGCATCCAGCGCGGCATCATCAAGCCCAACCAGCAGGTAAGCGTCGTCGCGCGCGACGGCAAGAAGCGCAATGGCCGAGTGCTGCAGGTACTCGGCTTCATGGGCCTGGAGCGCCGCGAGGTGCAGATGGCCGAAGCCGGCGACATCATCGCGATCTCCGGCATCGAGGGGCTGGGCATTTCCGACACCGTGTGTGCACTCGATACCCCCGAACAGCTGCCGGTGCTGACCGTCGACGAGCCGACCATCAGCATGACCTTCCAGGTCAACAACTCGCCGTTCGCGGGCCAGAAAGAACACTCCGGCGGCAAGTTCCTCACCTCGCGCCAGCTGCGCGACCGCCTGATGCGCGAGACGCAGCACAACGTGGCGCTCAAGGTCGAGGAAACCGAGGAAGCAGAGAAGTTCAAGGTCTCGGGCCGCGGCGAGCTGCATCTGTCGATCCTGATCGAGAACATGCGTCGCGAAGGCTACGAACTGGCCGTGTCGCGACCCGAGGTGATCATCAAGGACATCGACGGCGTGGCCAGCGAGCCCTTCGAGCAGCTGGTGGTCGACATGGAGGAGCAGTTCCAGGGCGGCGTGATGCAGCGCCTGGGCGAGCGCAAGTCGCAGCTGCGCAACATGGAGCCTGATGGCCGCGGCCGCGTACGCCTTGAATACCTGATCCCGGCGCGCGGACTGATCGGCTTCCAGACCGAGTTCCGCACCATCACGGCCGGCACCGGCCTGATGTTCCATGTGTTCGAGCACTATGCGCCGCGTTCCGAGGGTGCGATCGGCGAGCGCGTCAACGGGGTGATGATCTCCAACGGCACCGGGCCGTCGCCCGCTTATGCGCAGTATGCGATGCAGGAGCGTGGACGCCTGTTGATCGAGCCCGGCCAGGAAATCTATGAAGGCCAGATCGTCGGCATCCACTCCAAGGACAACGACCTGACGGTCAACGCCCTGCGCGCCAAGCAGCTGACCAACTTCCGCGCCGCCGGCAAGGACGACAACCTGATGCTGACGCCGGCGGTGAAGTTCAGCCTCGAACAGGCGCTGGAGTTCATCCAGGACGACGAACTGGTGGAGATCACGCCCAACCAGATCCGCCTGCGCAAGCGGTTCCTGACCGAGAACGACCGCAAGAAGGCCTCGCGCTGAGGCTCCGCTGGCAACCCAGGTCGTCCCGAGATGCCTCTGTAGGGCAGGTCGCCCCGACCTGCCAGCCTCAGTCCACGATGCGCTACACCGCGTAAGAGCGTTTGCCCTTGCGCAGCAACAGATAGCGTCCGAACAGCGCATCGGCGACGCTCACATTGCGCGCGACATCGCCCTGCTTGATGTTGTTCACGTACAAACCGCCGCCCTCGATATCGCGGCGTGCAGCACCCTTGGAGCTGGCAAGGCCCGCGGCGACCACCGCGTCGATCAGCGGCATTCCGATTCCGCCCAGATGCTCGCGCGGCAAGTCGTGGGTCGGCACTTCGCCGACCACGTCTTCGAACACGGTCTCGCTCACACCCTCGACACGGCCGCCGAACATGATCTCGCTCGCTCGCATCGCGTCCTCGTACGCTTGCGCACCGTGCACCAGGGTGGTGACCTCGCGTGCCAGCGCCTTGTGCCCCTGGCGCACCTCCGGACGTTCCGCGTGCGTGGCTTCCAGCGCCTGGATCTCGGCGCGTGCGAGCAGGGTGAACTTGCGCAGGTAGGTCGGCAGCATGCTGTCTTCGGTATTCACGAAGAACTGGTAGAAACGGTACGGGCTGGTGCGCTTGGGATCGAGCCACACCGCGCCCGATTCGGTCTTGCCGAACTTGCTGCCATCGGACTTGGTGATCAGCGGAAAGGTCATGCCCCAGCAGCTGGCCTGCAGTTTCTTGCGGATCAAATCGGTACCGGCGGTGATGTTGCCCCACTGGTCGCTGCCGCCGATCTGCAGCTCGCAGTCGTAGGCACGGCGCAGGTAGTAGAAATCGAACGATTGCAGCAGCATGTAGCTGAACTCGGTGTAGCTTAAGCCCAACTCGCTGTCCATCCGCGCGCGCACGCTGTCCTTGGCCACCATCATGTTGACCGAGAAGTGCTTGCCGATATCGCGCAGGAAATCCAGGTACGACACGCCGATCGTCCAGGTGGCGTTGTCGACCAGCTGGGCGGGATTGCTGCTGCTGTCGAAATCGAGCAGCTTCGACAGCTGGCCCTTGATGCAGGCCACGTTGTGTTCGAGCTGTTCGCGGGTCAGCAGGTTGCGCTCGGCGGACTTGCCGCTGGGATCGCCGATCATGCCGGTAGCGCCGCCCGCCAGCGGTAGTGGGCGATGTCCTGCAAGCTGGAAACGGCGCAGGGTCAGCTGGCCCATCAAGTGGCCCACGTGCAGGCTGTCGGCGGTCGGATCGAAGCCGCAGTAAAGCGTCAGCGGGCCTTGCGCCAGACGCTTGCCCAGACCATCGAGGTCGGTGCAATCGGCGAGCAGGTTGCGCCACTGGAGGTCTTCGATCAGGTTCATGGCAGGTCGGTCTTTGCGGGCGAATACAGCGGCTGGATACGGCGGCCGACGATGCTACAACGTAGCCGGGAAACGGTCGAAGGGGTGCTGCCTTGCTACGATCCGCGCATGCGAATGAAATCCTGCGCGTTTCTGATTGTGCTGGCCGCGACCCTGATCGGGTGCGGGCAGTCCCCCAAGCCACCGGCCGCCGCGGCCATGCCGCCAGCAGCCGCGCCACCAGCGGCGCTGGACCTGCGCGAAGCCTCGATCGCCGATCTGTCGGCGCGCATGGCCGCCGGTGAGCTGACCGCACGCGGCATCACCCAGTGGTATCTCGACCGTATCGCCGCCATCGACGACGCCGGTCCGACCCTCAACGCAGTCATCGAGCTCAACCCCGACGCGCTGGCGATCGCCGATGCGCTGGACGCCGAGCGCGCAGGCGGCAAGGTCCGCGGCCCGCTGCATGGCATTCCGGTGCTGATCAAGGACAACATCGACACCAAAGACCGCATGAAAACCACCGCCGGCTCGCTGGCGTTGGCCGAGCATGTGGCGATCAGCGACGCCTTCGTGGCCGGGCGCCTGCGCGAAGCCGGGGCCGTGATCCTCGGCAAGACCAATCTCAGCGAGTGGGCCAACTTCCGCTCGGACGATTCCAGCAGCGGCTGGAGTTCGCGCGGCGGGCAAACGAAGAATCCCTATGCGCTCGATCGCAACCCCTGCGGATCGAGTTCGGGTACCGGGGCTGCGATCGCTGCGAGTCTGGCCACGGTCGGCATCGGCACCGAGACCGACGGCTCGATCATCTGCCCTTCCTCGGCGAATGGACTGGTCGGCATCAAACCGACCGTGGGGCTGGTCAGCCGCAGCGGCATCATCCCGATCTCCGTGAGCCAGGATACGGCCGGCCCGATGGCGCGCAGCGTGGCCGACGCGGCCGTGCTGCTGGGCGCGCTGCGCGGCGTCGATCCCGACGATCCGGCCACTGCAGCATCGGCAGCGCACGCGGCATTCGACTTGGCCGCCGTACTCGATCCCGACGCCCTGCGCGGCAAGCGCATCGGCGTGGTGCGCCAGTTCTTCGGTTTCCATCCGCGCGTGGACGCCGCACTCGACAACGCCATCGCCACATTGAAAGCGCAGGGCGCGGCAATCGTGGACCCGGTAACGCTGCCGAACTTCCGCACCTATGGCGCACAGGAGTTCACCGTGTTGCTGTATGAGTTCAAGCACGGCCTCAATGAGTACCTGGCCACCCGCGCACCCGAGGCAGCGGTGCGCAACCTCACCGACCTGATCGCGTTCAACCAACGCGAGGCCGCGCGCGTGATGCCCTGGTTCGGCCAGGAAACCCTCGCAGCGGCCAACGCCAAAGGTCCGCTCACCGAGCCTGAATACCGCAAGGCGCGGGCCGAAGCACGCCAGCTCGCAGGGCCCGACGGCATCGACGCAGCACTCAAGGCGCATCGGCTCGACGCGCTGCTCGGACCCAGCAACGGCCCCGCGTGGCCGACCGACTGGATCAACGGCGACAGCTTCGGCGGCGGCAGTTCGCAGCCGGCAGCAGTCGCGGGCTATCCGAACATCACCGTGCCGGCAGGCTTCGTGCACGGCATGCCGGTCGGCATCAGCTTGTTCGCCGGCGCGTGGTCGGAGCCGACCCTGATCGGCATCGCATATGCTTTCGAGCAGGCGCAGCGCGCGCGGCGTGCGCCGGAATTCAGAACCAGTGCCGACACCGCTGATCCGCCTGCAGCTGCGTCGACCACCAGCGCACCGTAGGCAACCAACCCCTGCAATCAATCGCAAGGTCCGCTCATGCCCGAGCAACTGATCGAGGCGCTGCATTGCGCACCGCCTACCGCGAACGAATCGCCACGGAGAGCCCATGATCGCCATTCCTCGTTTTGCGCTGCCTTTGGCGCTGCTGTTCTCGAGCAACGCTGCCGTCGAGGCAACCGCATGCAGCGATGTACCGACACGCCTGGTCGAAGTCAGTCAGCGCATCCTGCAACTGTTGCCACCGGGTGCGGAAATGACCCGGTTCGTGCCCGACGAATCAAAAGCACGCGGCGATGGCGAAGACTGCCCTGAACTGCTCATACAGGTCGCCATCACGACCCGGCGCATCGCGCAGGCCCACGCACTGGCGTATTTGCTGCGCAAGGAGCCGGGCATCGTCGCGGTCGAGATCACCCAGACGCGGATGGCGCCGCCCAATGCGGTGCACACGGACCTGCAATTGAAGGTGCGCTGAGCGCGCCGGCAAATTGCCGTTCGACGCTCGCGCGGAGTCCGCCCAAGAGTCGATACGCCCCGTGTCACCGCGGCCCGGATGCGATGCGCGCAATCCGGGCTCTGCGCTGCGCGAGCTCAGCGCCCGGGCTGCCCGTACTTCGCGCGGTACTTGTCGTTGAGCTTGGTGTGGCGACTGCGCAAGTCCACCACGCGACCGCCGATCCAGGCTTGTTCGATGGCAGTGGAGTTCTCCAACGGATCGCCGTCGCTGATGAACAGCGTCGCATCCTTGCCGGTCTCGAGCGAGCCCAGACGGTCGGCCACGCCGAGGATCTGCGCGGGATACAGGGTGACCGCCTTCAGACCCTCGTCGGCAGGCAGCCCGTAGGCGATGGCCGTCGCGGCGTGGTACGGCAGATTGCGTTCGTTGGATACGCTGAACGAGTCGCCCGGTCCCGAGATCGCGAACTTGAGTCCCGCTGCGTGCAGTTTCGCGGGATTGCTGAAGGCCGCATCGAAGGGGTCGGAGCGGCGCAGCGGCAACACGTGGGTGCCAGCGACGATCACCGGGATGTCGCGCGCCTTGAGCAGGGCCGCGAGGCGCCACGCCTCGAGTCCGCCGACCAGCACCATGCGCAGGTCGTGGCGCGCGGTGAAATCGAGCGCGTCCTCGATCGATTCCATGTCGTTGGCACCGATCAGCACCGGCTGCTCCTTGCGCAGGACCGGCAACATGGCCTCCCAGCGCAGATCGGGCAGGCTGACCGCGTTGGCCTGTTTCGCGGTTCGATAGGACTTGGCGTCGGTCAGCGCCTTTTCGAGCGCAATGCGCTTGTCCACCTGCGCCTTGCGCGTGGCTTGGATCAGCGGCGGTGGCAGAAAGTCCGGAATGATCAGCGATGGCCACTCGATGTACTGGCCGACATCGCCGCGCACCGTCATGTCTTCCCAGGTCCAGCCGTCCATCTGCAGGACCGCCGCGCTGCCAGTGATCACACCTTGCTGCCCCGCGACCGGGTGCACCAGTGCGGCGAGCACGCCGTTGGCGCGGGTCACGGGCACCACTTCGGAATCGGCATTGACCGCGACCTGCGCGCGCGCATTCGGATTGATCGCGCCGACTTCGGTGGTGTCGTTGGTGGCGCGCACGGCCTGCACTTCGACCAGTCCGATCACGCTGGAAGCCGCGAGCATGCCCGGATAGACATGCTTGCCGCTGGCGTCGATCACGCTGGCGCCCTCGGTGGACACCTCGGCGCCGACCGCGGTGATCTTGCCGGCCTCGAAGCGCACCCGGCCATTGGCGATCGGAGCACTGGACACCGGGTGCACGGTGGCATTGACGATCACGATCGGCCGGTCCTGCGGCGCACCCGGCACGGTGACGACGTTCTGGGCATGGGCGTGGCCTGCAAGCAGCGCTGCAAGCACGCCGGCGGCGAGACGAAGGTTGCTGATCATGCGCGGAGTTTCCTGCGCTGCGGTGGCGCGGCGGATGGTGGGCGGAAGTTTTGCACTGATCATGGCCTGATTTCCCCGCGTCTTAATGCACATGTTCTTTCACGCTGCAGGCCTGCACGTTCTGGCCGCTGTGATAGATGCCGCGGCTCGCGCCATGCACCACAGCCCACTGCTCGACCGTGTGCATCTGCGCCTCGCGATTCCACAGCACGCCGAGCAGGCCCTGCGGTCCGTCCTTGCCGGGCGTGGCAGGCTCGGGTCCACCGCGAGGACCACCGCCAGTGCCGATGAGTTTCATCCGCTCGGGCAGCGCCTTCTCGATCAGGCGTTCGCGCTCGGCGACCACCGCCAGCTGCGCGCTCGCGTCGTCGCGGCGATCGAAATACTTGCGACCTTCGATCCAGGTCTGCTCGACCCGCGCCATCGACGACAGCGGATGCATGTTCCAGATCACGAAGTCGGCATCCTTGCCCGGCTCCAGCGAGCCCACACGCGCATCGATCCGCAACTGCCGGGCGGGATTGATGGTGACCATCGCAAGCGCTCGCTCGTCGGACATGCCGCCGTACTTGCGGCTCTTGCCGGCCTCCGCGTTGAGTCGCCGCGCCATTTCGTCGGAGTCGGAGTTGATCGAGGTCAGCACGCCGGCATCGCTCATGATCGCAGCGTTGTACGGAATCGCGTCGTAGACCTCCATCTTGAATCCCCACCAGTCGCTGAAGGTGGAGGCACCGGCATCGATCGAGGCCAGTGCATCGGCCACCTTGTAGCCTTCGAGGATGTGGGTAAACGATGCGACCTTGAAGCCATACTGCTGCGACAGGCGCACGAACATCAGGATCTCGTCCTGGCGATAGCTGTGGATATGCACCACGCGTTCGCCGCGCAGGATCTCCAGCAGCGCCTGCAGGCGCAGATCGGTGCGCGGCGCGGGCCCGGACTTGGACTTGTTCCAGGCGTCGCGACGTTCGCCATAGGCCTTGGCTGCGTTGAACGAGTCGAGCATGATCTGCTCGACGCCCATGCGCGACTGCGGATAGCGGGTGGTAAAGGCATCGCCCCAGTTGGCTTGTTTGACGTTCTCGCCGAGCGCGAACTTCACGCCCGGCTTGCTGCCTTCGAACACAAGACCGTCGGCGTCGCGACCCCAGCGCCACTTCACCGTCTGGCTCTGGCCGCCCATCGGATTGGCCGAGCCGTGCAGCAGCAGCGCGCTGGTCACGCCACCGGCAAGCTGCCGATAGATGCTGATATCGGTCGGGTCGATGATGTCGCCGATGCGCACCTCGGTGGTAACCGCATGCGAGCCTTCGTTGAGATTGCCGGAAAGTCCGGAGTGCGAGTGCGCATCGACGATGCCGGGAGCGACATGCAGTCCGCTGCCATCGATCACGCTTGCGCCCTGCGGTGCATCCAGACTCTTGCCGACCGCAGCGATCTTGCCGCCGGCGACCAGCAGATCGGCGTTTTCCTGCTTGCCCTGCGGACCCTGGGTCCAGATCGTGGCGTTGCGAATCAGCAGCGCCTTGGGCTGCACCGGTGCTGCGAGCTGCGCATACTCGCCAGCGGGATAGCCGCGGAACGGCGGCACCTGGATCGCAGCGACCGGCTTGATCGCCGCGGCCTCGGGTGCGGCACCCTCGCGCTGGCCGCTGACCGCGACCGTCGTGCCGTTCGCCTGCGCGCGCAGGCCCTCCATGCGCGCCTCGCGCAACATCAGACTCACCGGCTGCGCGCCGCTGCTGCCGCCGAACCACGCGTTCGGCGCGGGCAGGATCAGGCGGTTGTCGATCAGGCTCGCCTTGGCGCTCAACTCGCCTGCCTTGACGTCATAGGGGCCATCGCCACTGATCTGAATGCTGGCCGGGCCCTTGCCATCGCTCCAGGCCAGCGACCACGTGCCGCGCGGATCGACCGGCACCAGCGGCTTGACCTCATGCGACACACCATCGACCCACACCGCGTAGATGGCGGCGTTCTCGGCGCGGAACAGCGCAGTGTCGGCGACCAGCAGGTTGGCGTTGAGGCCCGGGGCGATGCGCCCCAGTCGCGCGCTCTGGCCGAGCAGTGCCGCGGGCGCTGTGGTCAACGCACGCAGCGCATCGTCTTCGGACAAGCCTGCGGCGACCGCGCGCCGCAGGTTCGGCCAGAATTCCTTGGCCGGGTCCTTCAGGCCGCGGGTGGTCAGCGCCATTTCCAATCCGGCGCCGGCGAGCCGCGCCGGATTTGCCGGCGCCTGCTCCCAGTGCTGCAGAGCCGCCAGCGAGGTCGCAAGCGCGGATTCCGGGCGCTCGATCTCGGGCGGTGCGGGAAAGTTCAGCGGCACCAGCACCGGCACTTTGGCAGCGCTCAGCTGCGGCAACATGCGGTACTCGCTGCCGTTGCCGTCGATCACCACCTTGAGGCGGAACTCGCGCGCCAGCGACAGCACGCGACCGACGTCGAGCTCGTCGTTGGTGTCGAACACGATGCGCTGGGTACCCGCCAGCACCGGCTGCAGCGCGTCGAGCGCGAGGTTCGCCTCGGTGCGCTCGCGCGCGCCGCGGGCCGCAAGCTCGTCGCGCTGCCACTGCGCATCGAGCAGCGACTGGCGCAGCAGCGCGATCGCACCCATCATCGAGCTCGGATACTCGCCACCAAAACCGGCAGCAGGTTCGAAAGCGGCGTGCTGGAACACGCGCGCAGCCAGCAGGAGGTCCTTGGCATTGTCCGAATCGCGCAACGCGATCAGCGCGCTCTGACCGCGCAGGATGCCGCTATCCGGCGCACTCACGGCAGCCGCGAAGCCCAGATTGCGCAATGCCTTCGCGTCATCGGCCTTCGGCTCGAGCGCGGCAGCGACGTCGCGCTCGGGGCGGATGCGTCGGTTCCAATGGCGCGCGCCGGCCTCGGCGGGAGCCGGCGGCGGCGCCTGGCGCGCTGCACCGAATCCACCCATCGGCGCCGGTGGCGCGGGCTTGAACGCGGCCGGCACGCCAACCGTCGAGGCGATCTCGATCAATCCGGGAAACACCGTCTTGCCGCCGATATCCCAGCGCGTGGCTCCGGCTGGCACCTGGTCGCCGGCGGCGACGCTCACGATCAAACCATCGCGCAGCACCACCGTGCCGCGTTCGATCACCCGCCCCGGTTCGGTGACGATGCGCGCGTTGGTCAGGGCATGCCAGCGCGGGGTGGCGTCGCGAATCCCCTCCACCGGCGCTGCGGCCTGCTGCGCCGAAGCGCCAGCGGCCAAGGTCAATGCAAAGACAGCAACAGCGCACGCGACACGCGCGCGAAATCGAAATGCCATGGTGAGCCCCGTCGGTGAAAACCGAGCGAGGCTAGCGTGAGAAACGTGAAAGGATCAATGGGGGGTGGTTGCCCTTCCCTCTCGCGGGGAAGGGCTGTGTGGTGCCGCCAGCGCGAAGCGCGCGCGCTCCAGCTCCCTCCCCCCTTGCGGGGAAGGGTTGGGGTGGGGGGCTCGCCGTACCTGAACCGAACCCAACCCAACCCAGCCCAGCCCAACTCAAGGGATTGCAGCCCGCAACGCCTCGGCCGCGCGCTGCGCCGTTTCAATCAACGTCGCATCGTCCACTTGACCTGCAAACAACAGCACAACGCCGTTGTCCTCGGCCTGCAGATAGGCGCGCGGATCGTTGGCAGGCCGATACATCCATGCCTGCCGCCACGGACCATCCACTGCCCGATGCGCCTGTCCGGTACGCAAGAGCTCAGCCTGGCGCGCCGCCGCTTCGCTCGCGGTGTCCTCGCCACTGCCTGCATTGCGCAGGGCCAGACGCGTGGTCACCGCCAAAGTGACGGGTCCAGCCGCGGTGGCGATATCGCACATCGGCAGGGTGCCGCGGATCGCGCCCAACGGCGAGTCGCTGCCCGTGGTTTGCGCCGTCACGCCTCCGCCGGGCCCGGCCATCAGCGCGCCGCACACCGATCCGTTGCTCATCAGCTTGTCGGCCAGCGGATGCCCACTGGCCGCGCCACGCAGGAACAATGCCGATGCGCCAACCAGTGCCACGATCACCAAAACGCTCACTGCACCGCTGCGCATCGCGACCGGCCTCAGACTCTGCTCGCGCCGCGCTTGCGTACGATCAGCATCGCCAGTTCCAGCGACTGCTCGTAGTTCAGCCGCGGATCGACCGTCGACCGATACGCGCGCGCCAGATCGGTTTGCGACAGGTCGCGCGCGCCACCGAGGCACTCGGTCACGTTCTCTCCAGTCAGCTCCAGATGCACGCCGCCCAGACGGGTGCCGGCCGCAGCATGCGCGTCGAAGGCCTGCTCCAGCTCGCCGGCGATGTTGGCAAAGCGCCGGGTCTTCACGCCGTTGTCGAGCGACTCGGTATTGCCGTGCATGGGATCGCAGATCCACAGCGGCTGGCGGCCTTCGCGCCGCAGCGCTTCCAGCAGCGGCGGAAGATTGCTCGCGATCTTCGCCGCACCCATCCGGTGGATCAGGCTCAGGCGGCCCGGGTCACGATGCGGATCGAGTGCGTCGATCAGGCGCAGCAGCACATCCGGCGTCACCGAGGGCCCGATCTTGATTGCGATCGGATTGCGGATACCGCGGAAATACTCGACGTGTGCGCCATCCAGCGCGGCCGTGCGCATGCCGATCCACGGAAAATGGGTCGACAGGTTGAACCAGCCCCACTGGCGCGGCACCTGCCGCGTTACGGCCTGCTCGTAGTGCAACAGCAGCGCCTCGTGCGAGGTGAAAAAATCGACCCGCGAGAAACTGCCCAGCGGCTGCCCGGCCAGGGTTTCCATGAAGCGCACGGCTTCGCCGATGGACGCCACCATTTCGCGGTACTCGCGCACCAGCGGCGAATGCTCCATCCACGCCAGATCCCAGTACTCGGGATGGTGCAGGTCGGCGAAACCGCCGTCGATCAGCGCGCGCACGAAGTTCATCGTCATCGCCGACAGCGAATGGCCGCGCACCAGGCGCTGCGGATCGGCGATGCGCGCTGCCGCCGTGAACTCGGGGCCGTTGACGATATCGCCGCGATACGTCGGCAGGGTCACGCCGTCGCGCACCTCGGTGTCGGTCGAGCGCGGCTTGGCGTACTGGCCGGCAAAGCGACCCACCCGGATCACCGGCAGCTTCAGGCCGTGGATGAGCACCACGCTCATCTGCAGCAGCACCTTCAGGCGATTGGAGATGGTGGCCGAGTCGCAGTCGGCGAAACTTTCGGCGCAGTCGCCGCCCTGCAGCAGGAAGCGCTTGCCTTCGGCCGCCTCCGCAAGCTGCCGCTTGAGGCTCATGATTTCCCATGAGGTGACCAGCGGCGGCAAGGACGAGACCTCGTGCAGGGCTGCATCGAGCGCTGCGGGATCCGGATACTGCGGCTGCTGCACGGCCGGCCGCGCCTGCCAGCTGGATGGCGACCAGTCTGCGGCCTGGTTGACCGGTTGCAGCGGGGAGATGGCCATCGTTCGATCGAGCCTTTGCATGGAAACCTCGGTGCCTTGCCCTGCCGTCTTGCGTCCGCCGGGCCCAGGACGGACGGGGGCGGACGTCGGCCGGGCTTGGGTGACTATCTTGCGTAGCGGCGAAAGCCGAAATACATCGCGCCGATGATGAACACGACAAACCAGATCAGGGTCCACTCGGGCATCGACAGTCCGAGAAACGCCCAGTCGACCTTGGCGCATTCACCGGAGCCGGTGAACAGCATGGCCAGCGTCTTCGACAGCGGAAATGCATCGAGCATGTACTGCAATCCAGGTCCGCAATCCGGCACCTGATCGGCCGGCAGGTGCTGCAACCACACGTGACGACCGGCAATCCCGGCGCCGATCCCCGCGGCCAGCATGGCCAGCGCGCCATACACGCGGCGCCCTGCCCCCTTCGGCCCGTGCAAGGCGGCGATCGCGCACACCACGAACAGGCCCATGAAGGCGACGCGCTGCAGGATGCACAGCGGGCACGGCTCCATCTTGAGCTGGTACTGCGCGTAGTAGGCGAAACCGAGGAACACCGCGATCAGCGCCGCGGCCACGGCAAAGCCGGTTCGAAAGTTCCATGCCAGCGGATTCATCCGCATTATTTACCGCAGACCCTGACGCGGCGCAACACGAAGCGCCGCAAGGGCGCGACATTTTCCGACCGGCGGGAGAAAGCTCGCGGCGCAGCACGCCGGCTGCGAGAGACTGCCGACCCGAGGAACTGCCGGCCATTTGCCCCGCTCGGGACACGCCTCCCGGCGCGTACGCCCGCGGAAGTGGTGCCGGTGAAGAGACTCGAACTCCCGACCCACGCATTACGAATGCGTTGCTCTACCAACTGAGCTACACCGGCACGGTGTTGTCGCTGCGTCGGGCGAGGCTCCGAGCGACGCATCCAGCGACCGGCCACTGCGGCCCGATCCGGGACCAGTGCAGTCCCGTCCCCTTGGTGGGCGGTAGTGGGATCGAACCACTGACCACTGCCGTGTGAAAGCAGTGCTCTACCGCTGAGCTAACCGCCCATTCGGGGGCCGCGAAGTTTAAGGGCGCGGGGTGGGTGGGTCAACCTGCAAGCGTTGCGGGCGTATGCCATGTCGGTTGCCGCAATCGCTGCCATGGCAGCTCGCACATGGCGAGTGGGAGGCAGTCGTTTGCCGGCTTGCCCTCGACCCGCCATGTGGGGCATCTGGGCACTTCGGCTAATCGACCAAAATGACCCGCAGCTCCTTCGGCAGCGCGAACACCATGTCCTCCGGTTTTCCGGCGATCTCCTCAACCCCGTCGGCACCCCATTCGCGCAAGCGCGCGAGCACCGCCTGCACCAGGCTTTCGGGAGCCGAGGCACCAGCGGTCACGCCGATCCGGCTGCGGCCATCGAGCCACTCGCGGCGGATATCGTCGGGGCCATCGATCAGGAACGACGACACGCCCTGCTTGTGCGCCAGTTCACGCAGGCGGTTGGAGTTGGAGCTGTTGGGCGAACCGATCACCAGCACCAGGTCGCAACGCCCGGCCAGCACGCGCACCGCGTCCTGGCGATTCTGGGTGGCATAGCAGATATCGTCGTGGCGCGGGCCTTCTATCGCGGGAAAGTGCCGACGCAGGGCGTCGATCACGTCGCGCGTTTCATCCACCGACAGCGTGGTCTGGGTCGAGAACGCCAGCTTCAGCGGATCGGTCGGCACCAACTGCGCGACGTCGGCGGCCGATTCGACCAGGTGGATGCGCGCGCTGCAGGCGCGATCCCACTGGCCCATGGTGCCCTCGACCTCAGGATGCCCTGCATGGCCGATCAGGACCACGTCGCGACCCTGCCTGGCATGACGCGCGACTTCGATATGCACCTTGGTCACCAGCGGACAGGTCGCGTCGAAGATGCGCAGACCGCGCGTACGCGCTTCTTCACGCACCGCCTGCGAGACCCCGTGCGCGCTGAACACCACCGTAGCACCCGTCGGCACCTCGGCGAGTTCGTCGACGAACACCGCGCCCTTGGTGCGCAAGTCCTCGACCACGTAGCGGTTGTGCACGATCTCGTGGCGCACGTAGATCGGCGCGCCAAAAGCCTCCAGCGCGCGCTCCACGATCTCGATCGCGCGGTCGACCCCGGCGCAGAAGCCACGCGGATTGGCGAGCAGGATTTGCATGGCGGCTATGGTAGTGCGGGGGTTGCCCGAATGCGAATTGGTTGAGGGGGGATTCGCGAATGGCGAATGGCGAATGGGAAAAGCGCGGCATCGCGTAGTGCGGGCTTTCCCATTCGCCATTCGCCATTCGCAATTTGCCGCCTTAATTGCTGCTTTTCTCGTTCCGCATGCCCGCCAGAACCAGCACAATCGCCCCTACCACGATGCACGAATCGGCCACGTTGAACGCGGGCCAGTGCCAGTCGCGATAGTAGATCAGAATGAAATCGACCACGTGACCGAGGCGCAGACGGTCGATCACGTTGCCGAGCGCACCACCGATCACCAGCGCGAGCGCCAGCGCACTGAAGCGATCGCTGCGTGGCAGGCGTGTCAGCCACACCATGAAGCCGATCGAGACCGCGACGGCGAATGCGCTCAGCAGATAGCGTTGCAGGTCGCCGCCCTCACCGAACATGCTGAACGCGACGCCTTCGTTGTAGGTCAGGGTCCAGTCGAAGAATCCCGGAAACACGGTGATGCGGCTGAACTCCGGCACATAATCCAGGAAAAACAGCTTGCTGGCCTGATCGGCCGCGATCACCGCGAGCGACAGCGCGAGCCAGCGCAGCCCGGAACGACCTGCCAGTTGCCCCGGCGCCATCAGAACCAGATCCTGGTTTCGCCGGCGCCGGCGATGTTCTCGATGCAGCGCCCGCACAGCTGAGGATGCGCGGCATCGACACCGACACTGCTGCGATGGTGCCAGCAGCGCATGCACTTGCTGGCACTGGTTGCGCGCACCAGCACGCGGGCGGTGCCGTCGAGCAGCGCCACCTCGGTCGCGCCGGCCTCGGCCTCGAAGCCTTGCTCGCTGGCGGCATCCAGCAGCAACACTTCACTGGTGATGAAGAAGAAGCGCAGTTCGGCCGCGCAGGCCGCAAAACGCTGCGGATCGGCGACATCGAGCACAAGCCCGACTTCCGCTTCCAGCGAGCCACCCAGCTGGCCGCCAGCGCGCAAGGTTTCGATCTGTTTGAGTGCGGCCGCGCGCAGCGCGCCGAGATCGTCGATCAGCGCCTGATCGTGCGCATCCAGCGCCACCTCGCGCAGCTGCGCCAACCCGTCCCAGGTCGCCAACAGCACCGAATCGTGGGTGCGCGCCGGCAGATAGGCCCACAGCTCTTCCGCGGTGAAGGCCATGATCGGCGCGAAAGCTCGCACCAGGATCTCCAGCGTCCAGTACATCGCGGTCTGCGCGGAGCGCCGCGCCGGATGATCGATCGGCAGGGTGTAGAGCCGATCCTTGGTCATGTCCAGATAGCCCGCGCCCATGTCGATGGTCGCAAAGCGCATCAGCTCCTGCGCCAACAGCTGGTAGCTGTAGGTGTCGGGGCCGAAGGCGATGTCGTCGGCATTCGCTTCCGGGCCGTAGACGCGTCGCGCCAGCTGCATCAGGCGCACCGCCTGCGCCAGTGCCCAGCGGTCCAGCGGCAGCAGCTTCTCGACCGCCACCGCGTGTTTTGCCGGATCGAAACCGGCCAGATTGCCGAGCAGGAAGCGCGCGGTATTGCGCAGCCGGCGATAGCTGTCGGCGGCACGCTTGAGGATCTCATCGCCCACCGACATCTCGCTGGTGTAGTCGGTGGCGGCCACCCACAGGCGCAGGATGTCGGCGCCGAGGGTTTTCATCACGGTCTCGGGCGCGACCACGTTGCCGAGCGACTTCGACATCTTGCGACCCTGCGGATCGACCGTGAAGCCGTAGGTGATCACCTCGTCGTAAGGCGCGCGGCCATGCATCGCCACCGAGGTCAGCAGCGAGGACTGGAACCAGCCGCGATGCTGGTCGGAGCCTTCGAGGTACATCACCCGCCGCGTTTGCCCCGGCGCGCTGGCCAGTTCCGGGCGCGCGTCGAGCACGCAGGCATGGGTCACGCCGGAGTCGTACCAGACGTCCAGCACGTCGGTGACCTTGTCGTAATGCGCCGCATCGTCGCCGAGCAGCGACTTGGGGTCCAGATCGAACCACGCATCGATGCCCTCGCGCTCGACCAGCTCCGCCGCGCGGCCGAGCAGCTCGACGGTGCGCGGGTGCGGCACGCCGGTTTCCTTGTGGGCGAAGATCGCGATCGGCACGCCCCAGGTGCGCTGGCGCGAGATGCACCAGTCGGGACGATTCTCGACCATGCCGGCGATGCGCTCCGCGCCCCAGCCGGGCAGCCAGCGGACCTGCTTTACCGCCGCCAGCGCCTGCTCGCGCAGCTGTGCCTGCTGCATGCTGAAGAACCACTGGGTGGTGGCGCGGAACGCCACCGGCGTCTTGTGCCGCCAGCAGTGCGGGTAGCTGTGGGTGAACTTGGCATCGTGCGCGAGCAGTACGCCGCGCGCTTGCAGCTCGCTGATGATGTGTTCCTGCGCCTTCCACACGTGCTCGCCGGCGAACAGCTCGGTGCTCGGCAGGTACTGGCCGTTGCCACCGACCGGATTGAGCACTTCAAGACCGTACTTGCGGCCGACCTCGAAGTCCTCGACGCCGTGGCCGGGCGCGGTATGTACCGCGCCGGTGCCCTGGTCGGTGGTGACGTGATCGCCGAGGATGATCGGCACCTGGCGGGAATAGAACGGATGCTGCAGCAGCTGCCGCTCCAGCGCCGCGCCCTGCGCGCGCCCCAGCACCGCGCCATCGGTGATGCCATAGCGCGCGGCTACCGCCGGCAGCAGCGCATCGGCCAGCACCAGCAGCACGCGTCGGCCGTCGCGCGCGGGCCCCTCGACCAGCACGTAGTCGAGTTCGGCACCAAGCGTCACGGCCATCGATGCGGGCAGGGTCCACGGCGTGGTCGTCCAGATCGGCACCGCGACGATCCAATCGCGCGCATCGACGCCGAATGGCGTTGCCAGTGCGTTTGGATCGACCGCGTCGTAGGCGACATCGACCGCCGACGACACCTTGTCCTGATACTCGATCTCGGCTTCGGCCAGCGCCGATCCGCAGTCGAAGCACCAGTGCACCGGCTTGGCGCCACGCAGCAGATGGCCGCGCTCGACGATGCGCGCCAGCGCGCGCAGCATGTTCGCCTCGAACGGGAAGTCCATCGTGCGATACGGCTGCTCCCACAGGCCGAGCACGCCCAGCCGTTTGAAACCCTCGCGCTGGATGTCGATCTGCCTGGCCGCATATTCGCGGCACTTTTGCCGGAAGCCGCGCGCGTCGAGCTTGACCCCGACCTTGCCATGCTCCTTCTCGATCGCGATCTCGATCGGCAGGCCGTGGCAATCCCAGCCCGGCACATAGGGCGAGCGGAAGCCGCCGAGCCACTTCGAGCGGATCACGATGTCCTTCAGGATCTTGTTCACCGCATGGCCGATGTGGATCGGGCCGTTCGCGTATGGCGGGCCGTCGTGCAGGATGAACGCGGGCCGCGCGGCGGTGTCCTCGAGCAGGCGCTGGTACAGGTTGGAAGCCGCCCACGCGGCCAGCATCTCCGGCTCGCGGCGCGCGAGATCGCCCTTCATCGGAAACGCGGTGTCCGGCAGATTGATGGTGTGCTTGTAGTCGGTCACTGCGTCAACGCCTCTTCCAGATTCGGGCCGCGCGCGAGGATCTCGCGCGCCTGTGCGGCATCACGGTGCATCTGTTCGACCAGCGCCGGCAGGCCATCGAAGCGCAGCTCATCGCGCAGCTTTGCGACGAATTCGACCTGCAGCATGCGGCCATACAGGTCGCCGTCGAAGTCGAACAGATGCGCTTCGAGCAGCGGCTCGACGCCGTTGACCGTCGGTCGCGTGCCCAGGCTCGCCACCGCCGGCCAGTGCTGCATCCCCGCGCCATGCACGCGCACCGCAAAGATGCCGCTGATCGGCGCGCGGCCGTAGGGTATCCGCAGATTGGCGGTGGGGTAACCCAGTTTGCGGCCGAGCTGCCTGCCGCGGACCACATGGCCCTCCATTGTGAACGGGCGGCCCAGCATGCGCGCGGCGAGCGCAAACTCGCCGTCGCCGAGCGCGGCGCGGATCCGGCTGGAGCTGATCCGCGCACCGTCATCGTGCTGCGCTTCGATCGCATCGGCGCTGAATCCGTACAACGCGCCGAGCGTGCGCAGCAGGTCCAGATCGCCGCGCCGCTCGTGACCGAAGCGGAATCCCGGGCCGACCCACACTTCGCGCGCGGCCAGTCGCGCCACCAGCACCTGGCGGACGAAGTCTTCTGCTCGCGTATGCGCCAGCCGCGACCCGAAGCGCAATATGCCAACAAGCTCGGCGTGCGCTGCCAGCAGGCGCATGCGCTGGCGCGGCGAACTCAATCGCGGCACCGCGTCGTGGCCCTGGAAATACTGGCGCGGCAACGGCTCGAAGCTGAGCACCACCAGCGTCAGCGCGCGCGCCGTCGCGCGCCGTCGCGCATGCGCCAACAGGGCCTGGTGCCCGCGGTGCACGCCGTCGAAGGCGCCAATGCACACGATGCTGCCGTGCGGTGCGAGGCAGGCCCCGTCCGCGTCGCGGAAAATCGTTCCCATAAGTTGCGCGAGTATAGCAATCGCGCCGGCTCAACCCGGCGGCGTGGCCTTTTCCGCCAGCGGCTCGCGCAGGTGCCGTGGCCGCAATCCCGCGCCCAGCAGCACCAGCGCATAGGCGAGCACGGCGGCCGGTACGACCCATGCCAGGTGCATCACGCGATCGGCAGCGGCCAGCGTCGTCCACGGACCGATCCCGCGCCGGACCAGCCACAGCAGCGCGACCATCACCACCACCGCCAGCAGGATCCGCAGCAGGAACGCCGGCCAGCCCGGCTGCAGCCGCACGCCCGCACCGGCGCGCAGGTAGCGCCACAGCAGCAGCGCATTGAGGGTGCCGGCCAGCGCGGTGGCCAGCGCGATCCCGGCGTGTGCGCCGCTGACCTCATACCACCACAGCGGGCCGACGATCGCGCAGCACAGCACGATATTGACCGCCACCGTGATCAGCGCTGCGCGCACCGGCGTGCGCGTGTCCTGGCGGGCGAAGAACGCCGGCGCCAGGATCTTGGCCAGCATGAATCCCGGCAGCCCTGCAGCCAGCGCCATCAGGGCCAGCGCCGCCATCGCGGTATCGAAGGCGGTGAACTTGCCGTACTGGTACAGCGTCGCGGTCAGCGGCTCGGCGAGCACGATCAGGCCGGCGGCGGCCGGAATGGAGATCAGCAGCGCCAGGCGCAGACCCCAGTCGATGGTAGCCGCGTAGCCGGCCTGATCGCCCGCGCTGACCCGTCGCGACAGCGCCGGCAGGATCACCGTGGCCAGCGCCACGCCGAACATACCCTGCGGGAACTCCATCAAACGATCGGTCAGGTACAGCCAGGTCTGGCTGCCGGTGGCCAGCAGCGAGGCGAACACCGTGCCCACCAGCAGGTTCACCTGCGCCACCGAGGAGCCGAAGATGGTCGGCAGCATCAGGCGGAACACCCGCCGCATGCCCTCGTGGCGCAGGTTCAGGCGCAGGCGCGGCACCACGCCCAGGCGCGCCAGCGCGATCCATTGTGCGACCAGCTGCGCGATGCCCGCGGCGACCACGCCCCACGCCAGCGCGATGATCGACATGCCCATTCGTGGGGCCAGGAACAGCGCGGCACAGATCATCGCCAGGTTGTGCAGGACCGGGGTCAGCGCGGGTACCCCGAAACGACCGTAGGTGTTGAGTACCGCGGCCGCCAGCGCGGTCATCGAGATGAACCACAGATACGGAAAGGTGATGCGCAACATTTGCGCGATCAGATCGAATTTTTCCGGCTCGTCGAGCGCGCCGGGCGCAAACACTGCCGCGATCACCGGCGCCAGCAGCATGCCCAGCGCGGTGACTATCAGCACCACCGCGCACAGCGCGCCGGCGGTGTGATCGAGCAGATCGCGCAGGGCGGCCTCATCGCCGCGCTGCTTGTACTCGGTCAGCACCGGCACGAAGGCGGTCTGGAACGAGCCCTCGGCGAAGATCCGGCGCAGGAAGTTGGGGATGCGATAGGCGATGAAAAACGCATCGGTGGCCGACGAGGCGCCGAACACGCCCGCCAGGACCACGTCGCGCACGTAGCCCGCGATGCGCGAGACCAGGGTCAGGCCGGAGAACAGCAGGGTCGAGCGAAGCAGGCGCACGGGCGGGGACCGGGGACGGGACCGGCGAAGGATTGCAGGAATCGCCCGCGGGGCAAGGGGCAAATCTATGGCGCGGCGATGCCCGGTTGCGGCAGAACGCCGGTTGGCGCGGCGGTTGGGCTGGAAAACCGCCCGCCGATTTGACCGCAGGCGCCAAAATCCGGATACTTGTGGCCCTTTTTGACACCCCGAACCCGTCCGGAGATTTCCTTTGGCCAACATCAAGTCCGCAAAGAAGCGCGCCCGCCAGGCGGTCAAGCGCAACGCCCGTAACTCCAGCCAGCGCTCCATGGTGCGCACGGCAGTAAAGAAGGTCATCAAGCTCATCGAGTCGGGCGACAAGCCCGCCGCGGAAGGCGCGCTGCTCAGCGCCACCTCGCTGCTCGACCGCTACGCAAGCAAGGGCCTGATCCACAAGAACAAGGCCAACCGGCACAAGAGCCGCTTCACCGCGCAGATTCGCGCGTTGGCCTGAGCGGGCCCGGGGTGTGTTGAGAAAGGCCGGCGCAAGCCGGCCTTTTTCGTGGGGCGGGTGTGGTGTTGCGGGAAGCCGGCCTCCGCTGAAGGACTGCAGCCAACACAGTCGCCTCAGGCGCTGGATGCCTCGCGCTCGTCGCGCCGCAGTGCGTCGAGGAACTCCATCACCTTGAAGCACACCTCGCGGGTGCCCTCGCCGGTGGCTGCGGAAACCAGGAACCATGGGCCTTTCCAGCGCAGCTTGCGCACGATCGCCCTCGCGCGTGCCTGCGCCTCGTCGGTCGGCAGCAGATCGGCCTTGTTCATCACCAGCCAGCGTGGCCGCTTGGCCAGCTCCGCGTCGAAGGACTTCAGTTCCTTGGCGATCGCGCGCACCTGATCGGCCGGATCGATGCCCTCGACGGTCGGCGCCATGTCGACCAGGTGCAGCAGCAGTCGGGTGCGCATGACGTGCTTCAAGAACTGGATGCCCAGCCCCGCACCATCGGCCGCGCCTTCGATGATGCCGGGAATATCGGCGACCACGAAGCTGCGATCGGTCTCGATGCGCACCACGCCCAGATTCGGATGCAGGGTGGTGAACGGATAGTCGGCCACCCGCGGCCGTGCAGCGGACACCGCGCGGATGAAGGTCGACTTGCCGGCATTCGGAAAGCCCAGCAGGCCGACGTCGGCCAGCAGCTTGAGCTCCAGCCGCAACAGACGCTCCTCGCCCACATAGCCCGGGGTTGATTTGCGCGGTGCACGGTTGGTCGAGGTCTTGTAGTTGATGTTGCCGCGCCCGCCATCGCCACCGCGCGCGACCAGCAGGCGCTGGCCGTTCTCGGTCAGATCGCCGATCTCTTCCTCGGTGCTGACGTTGATCACGCTGGTGCCCACCGGCACCCGGATCACGTGGTCCTCGCCGCCGGGCCCGGTCATCTGGCGGCCCATCCCGTCGCCGCCGCGCTGCGCGCGGAAGCTGCGCTGGTGGCGGAAATCGATCAGCGTGTTGAGGCCCTCATCGGCGAGCAGGCAGACGTCGCCACCCTTGCCGCCGTCGCCGCCGTCAGGACCGCCGAAGGGAATGAACTTCTCGCGCCGAAAGCTCACGGCACCGCTGCCGCCGGCCCCGGCGGTCACGTTGATTTCGGCTTCGTCGACGAATTTCATGGGATGGGGGCGCGGGGACGGGGCGAATGTTGCGAACGGCGAATGGCGAATGGCAAATGGCAAATGTCGAATGGGCTCGGCCTTGGACGCCGCTGGGTATTCGACTGGCGAATCGGTGCGAAAGGACTGTTCTGCCATTCGCCATTTGCCATTCGCCCTCGGCAACCGCACCCTCCGCAAACAAAAAGCCCCGCACGCAGCGGGGCTTTTCACTGACCGTCAAGCCAAGCTCATCCCGCCTTGACGCTGACGGTGCGGCGCCGGGCCGGGCCCTTGACGGCGAACTCGATGATGCCGTTGGCGAGCGCGAACAGGGTGTGGTCGCGGCCGAGGCCGACGTTGGTGCCCGGATGGAACTGGGTACCGCGCTGGCGGATGATGATGTTGCCCGCTTCCACGGCCTGGCCGCCGTACAGCTTGACGCCAAGATACTTCGGGTTCGAATCGCGGCCGTTACGGGTACTGCCGCCTGCCTTTTTATGTGCCATGACGTGTGCTCCTCAAGCCGCCGAGATGTCGGTGATTTCGATTTCGGTGTAGTGCTGGCGATGCCCCTGCTGCTTGCGGTGGTGCTTGCGCCGGCGGAATTTGATGATGTAGACCTTGTCGTGACGACCATGGCCGCGCACCTTGGCACTGACCTTCGCACCGCTCACCGTCGGGGTACCGATGGTGATGTTGTCGCCGTCGCCGAGCATCAGGACCTGGTCGATTTCGACCGTGGCGCCTGCTTCGACATCGAGCTTTTCGACCCGGATGACTTCCCCGGGCACCGCACGGAACTGCCGTCCGCCGGTCACGAATACTGCGTACATGGCTATTCCTCTGTAGTTATTATTGGGCTTACGCCTGCAACGAGCCCTATAGTTTGCGGGAGGGCGAGGGGTCGCGTCAAGGCGAGGGGGGCGGAAGGCAACAGGGTATAGGGATCGGGGTACAGAACAGCTGCTATCCCGATCTGTTTGCACCACCCCGGGCAGGGATGAAAACACCGGCAATACATCGAGTTAAACGCTCTTGTGTACCCTGGGCCCCATACCCTGCCGCCTGCCCCCAGCGCTTCCCTGTCCAGCCCCGCCCGGCCACCACGCCCCGCCCACGGTCGCTCGCTATCATTGTCGGCTTGTCTACGGCCAACCGCGAACCCATGGATTTCATCCGCCTGCGCGGTGCGCGCACGCACAATCTGAAGAACATCGACCTCGACCTGCCGCGCGACAAGCTGATCGTGATCACCGGGCTGTCGGGCTCGGGCAAGTCCTCGCTGGCCTTCGATACCATCTACGCCGAGGGCCAGCGCCGCTACGTGGAGTCGCTGAGCTCCTACGCGCGGCAGTTCCTGTCGGTGATGGAAAAGCCGGACATCGACCACATCGAGGGCCTGTCGCCGGCGATCGCGATCGAGCAGAAGTCGACTTCGCACAATCCGCGCTCGACGGTCGGCACCATCACCGAGATCTACGACTACCTGCGTCTGCTGTTCGCCCGCGTCGGCACCCCGCGCTGCCCCGACCACGACAAGCCGCTGGAAGCGCAGACCGTCAGCCAGATGGTCGATGCCACACTGGCGCTGGATCCCGAACGGCGCTGGATGCTGCTGGCCCCGGTGGTGCGCGAGCGCAAGGGCGAGCACGTGCAGGTGTTCGACAACCTGCGCCAACAGGGATTCGTGCGGGTGCGCGTCAACGGCGCCCTGCACGACATCGACGCGGTGCCGGCGCTGGGCCTGCGCGTCAAGCACAGCATCGAAGCGGTGGTCGACCGCTTCAAGCCCAAGCCCGAACTCAAGCAGCGCCTGGCGGAGTCGTTCGAAACCGCGCTGCGTCTGGGCGAAGGGGTCGCCATCGTCGCCGATGTCGACGATCCGAAGGCGCCGCATCACTTGTTTTCCTCGCGCTACGCCTGTCCGGTATGCGACTACTCGCTGACCGAACTTGAGCCGCGCCTGTTCTCGTTCAACTCGCCGGTCGGCGCTTGCCCGACCTGCGACGGCCTCGGAGTGACGCAGTTCTTCGACCCGCAGCGCATCGTGGTACACCCGGATCTTTCGCTCGCGGCCGGCGCGGTGCGCGGCTGGGATCGGCGCAACGTGTACTACTTCGGCATGATCGCCTCGCTGGCCAAGCACTACAAGTTCGCCATCGACACGCCGTGGAAGGCGCTGCCGGCGAAGATCCACAAGGCGGTGCTGTACGGCAGCGGCGAAGACGAGATCGCGTTCAAGTACACCTCCGACAGCGGCACCCATTCGCGCAAGCACCGTTTCGAGGGCATCGTCAACAATCTGGAGCGCCGCTATCGCGAGACCGACTCCCCGATGGTGCGCGAGGAGTTGTCGAAATTCATCAGCAATCGCCCCTGCCCCGACTGCGGCGGGCAGCGCCTGAATCGCTCCGCGCGGCACGTGTTCGTGGCCGGGCGCAACGTGCACGAGCTGACCTCGTTGCCGGTGGAGCGATCGCTGATGTTTTTCGAGCAGCTGAAACTGGACGGCTGGCGCGGCGAGATCGCGGCCAGGATCGTCAAGGAAATCCGCGAGCGCCTGCGCTTTCTCGCCGACGTGGGACTCGAATACCTCAACCTGCAGCGCCAGGCCGACACCCTGTCCGGCGGCGAGGCGCAGCGCATCCGCCTGGCCAGCCAGATCGGCGCCGGACTGGTCGGGGTGATGTACGTGCTCGACGAGCCCAGCATCGGCCTGCACCAGCGCGACAACGAGCGCCTGCTAGGCACCCTCACCCGCCTGCGCGATCTCGGCAATACGGTGATCGTGGTCGAACACGACGAGGACGCGATCCGGATGGCCGACCACGTGGTCGACATCGGACCCGGTGCCGGCGTGCACGGTGGGCGGGTGGTGGCACAGGGCACGATGGCCGACATCATGCGCGCGCCGGACTCGGTCACCGGCCAGTTCCTGTCCGGCACACGCCGCATCGAGGTGCCGAAGAAACGCCGCACGCCCGATCCCAAGCGCACCCTGCGCGTGCTCGGCTGCAGCGGCAACAATCTCAAGGACGTCGACCTGGAGATCCCGGCCGGCCTGTTCGTATGCGTGACCGGCGTGTCGGGCTCAGGCAAGTCGACCCTGATCAACGACACCCTGTTCCGCCTCGCCGCGAGCGAGTTGAACGGCGCCAACGAGCAGGCTGCCGCGCACCGCAAGGTCGAGGGCATGAAGAGCTTCTTCGACAAGGTCGTCGACATCGACCAGTCGCCGATCGGGCGCACGCCACGCTCCAATCCGGCGACCTATACCGGTTTGTTCACCCCGCTGCGCGAGCTCTACGCACAGGTACCGGAGTCGCGCCAGCGCGGCTACGAGGCCGGGCGCTTCTCGTTCAATGTCAAGGGCGGTCGCTGCGAGGCCTGCCAGGGCGACGGCATGATCAAGGTCGAGATGCACTTCCTGCCCGACGTCTACGTGCCCTGCGACGTGTGCGCGGCCAAGCGCTACAACCGCGAGACGCTGGAGATCAAGTACAAGGGCTACAACATCAGCGACGTGCTGGCGATGACGGTCGAGGAAGCGCACAAGCTGTTCGAACCGGTGCCGACCCTGGCGCGCAAGCTCGAAACCCTGATGGCGGTCGGGCTGTCGTACATCAAGCTCGGCCAGAGCGCGACCACCCTGTCGGGCGGCGAGGCGCAGCGGGTCAAGCTGTCGCGCGAACTGTCGCGCCGCGACACCGGTCAAACCCTGTACATTCTCGACGAGCCGACCACCGGGCTGCACTTCCACGACATCGAACAACTGCTGGTGGTGCTGCACCGGCTGCGCGACGAGGGCAATACGGTGGTGGTGATCGAACACAATCTCGACGTGATCAAGACCGCCGACTGGGTAATCGACCTGGGGCCCGAGGGCGGCGATCGCGGAGGCAGTATCCTAGCCGCAGGCACGCCGGAGGAAATCGCCCGTACGGCAGCTTCGCATACCGGCCGCTTCCTGGCGCCGGTCCTGGGGATCAAACGACGCAAGGTGGCTGCATGAGCGACGAACGCTATCTGTTGACGGTGCCGATCTCGGTGCGCTGGGGAGACATGGACGCCTTCAACCACGTCAACAATGCGACGTTCGCGACCTACGTCGAAGAAGCGCGCCTGCGCTGGTTCGCCACCTTCGATCGCGGCTGGAAAGATGAAGATATCGGCCCGGTGGTTGCAGCGCAGAGCATCAACTACCGGCTGCCGATCGAGTGGCCGGCCGACCTGGTGGTCGAACAACTGCTCGAGCGCGGCGGCAATTCCAGCGTGAGTGTTGTCTTCCGCATCCTGTCGCAGGAAACGCCGCCGCGCGTGTATGCCGACGGATCCACCGTGCTGGTGTGGACCGACCGGCGCACCGGTCGCAGCACGCCGCTGCCGGAGGCGGTACGCAAGGCGATTGGTATCGACTGAAGTGCCGCCGTCGCGCCGCTCAGTGCCCGCCGGCCGCCGGCGCGGCACTGCCTACCGTGAACGCCACTTCGAGCGGCTCGCCGCGCGAGAGCACGAAGGTGATGGCGATCTTGTCGCCAGCGGCGAACTCGCGCTTGGCATCGATCAGCATCAGATGCTCGCCGCCGGGCGCCAGGGTGAGCCGCGCATCGGCGGGCACATCCAGCGCGGGTAGTGCGCGCATCTGCATCACGCCATCGGTCATCGTCATCTCGTGGATCTCGACCCGCCCGAAGTCGGGGCTGCTGGCGCTTCGAATCACCACGTCGCGCGAGCCCCCGGTCACCGCCATGAAGCCGGCCATCGCCGGCGCACCGGGCGGCGCCAGTCGCACCCACGCACGATCGATTGAAAGGTCTGCCGCAGACGCGACACAGGCAACGCTCAAGAAAAGTGCAGCAACCAGAATACGCATACGAACCTCGGTCGATGGAATCGCCTTATCATAGTGGCATCCGCGCACCGCACCGAATGGCCGCAGCACCCATGCTCGATATTACACGCCACGATCAGGTCATTGAGTTGCGCCTCGCGCGGCCGCCGGTCAACGCATTGAATCCAGCGCTGATCCAGGCCCTGCATGAAGCCATCATCGCCGCACCGGGACAGGGCGCGCGCGCCATCGTGCTCAGCGGCAGCCCGGGGGTGTTCTCCGCCGGGCTCGACGTTCCCGCCCTGCTCGCGCTCGACCGCGGCGGCATGCTCGGATTCTGGCGCGATTTCAACGCGCTGTGCGGCGCGATCGGTCGCAGCCCGCTGCCGATCGCGGCCGCGATCACCGGTCACAGCCCGGCGGGCGGCGCGGTACTGGCGCTGTTCTGCGACTTCCGCGTGATGGCGCGCGGCGCATACAGGATCGGCCTGAACGAGGTGCAAGTCGGCCTGTCGGTGCCCGAAGTGATCCAGTTCGCGCTGCGCCGCGCGGTCGGTGCACAGCGTGCGGAACGCATGATGGTGGCCGGGGCGATGATCGAATCCGGGCAGGCCGAGCGTATCGGCATGGTCGACGAACTGGCCGAACCCGACGCGGTGGTGGCGCGCGCGATTGCGTGGTGCGCGCAGCATCTGGCCCTGCCGCCCGAAGCGATGGCCGAGACCCGCCGGATGGCGCGCGCCGACCTGCACGAGGCGCTCGACCGTGCACAGCGGCTGCCGGTGGAGGAGTTCATCGAACGCTGGTTCAGCGACGAAGCCCAGCACACGTTGCAGGGCATGCTGGCGCGGCTGAAGGCGAAATCCCGCGGCTGATCAGGGCGCGCTGCTTGCGGCCACCGGCGAGCCGCTGTCATTGCGCGCCCGCACCCAGACCTCGACGCGTCGATTGCGCGCCCTGCCCTGCTCGCTGTCATCGCTGGCTACCGGCGCGGCGTAGCCCATCCCGCGTGCGCGCCGCGCGCCGACGCCCAGGCGTCCCAATCGCAGCGCGACCAGATCGACGCGGTCGTTGGACAGACTGATCGCCTGGTACGTATCGATCTCGTGACCGTCGGTAAATCCGATCAGGATCAGGTCGAGACTGCGGTTTTCGCCGCGCCGCATGAACTCGACCAGACGGTCGACATCGCGCTGCGCTTTGGTGTCGAGCAGTGCCGCGTT
>Ga0209591_10001067_pt1 | contig 35180 bp, 30 predicted proteins | sample MAT01_FD_187207 | JGI IMG/M metagenome (GOLD analysis project Ga0209591, IMG submission 187207) | Freshwater microbial communities from Lake Fryxell liftoff mats and glacier meltwater in Antarctica - MAT-01 (SPAdes) (version 2) | ecosystem: Environmental > Aquatic > Freshwater > Ice > Liftoff... | reverse complement strand
AATGATCTGAAGGAGGCGATCGACGAGTTCCTCAAGGCATGGAACACCGAGCCCAAGCCGTTCGTGTGGACGGCGACAGTGGATTCAATCGTGGAGAAGCTGAGTCGTTGCCGGCAAACCCTGGAGGGCATCAAGCCCGGCTGCACGCGCCCAAGAATGCGCAAAACAAAGGGAAAATAACTCCAGCTGTTTGCAAGACACTACACTAGTGAGAAGCGAAAGCCCAGGCTGTCGTTCCGGTCCGACGGAGGGTACCCGTGGCGCTCCGCGCACCGCGGGTCCCTCGCGGAGTTCCACCAACAGCCGCCGCGGATGACCCGGCCCGCCCCGTTACCAGATCCTCGCGGATCCGCTTCCCTCGCACCCGCACTCGTATACCAATCTGCATCTTTCCAATCCCAGCACCACTCCCACACGTTACCCGCCATGTCTCGCAACCCATACCCGTTGGCCCCATACTTCCCCACCGGAGTCGTCCCCCTTTCCTTCGCTCCATAGTTCGCTCGCTTCGGGTCGATGAACCTCTCGTGTCCCGCTCCACGACTCTCCCACGGATAATGGTGACCCTCCAGCCCTCCCCGCGCCGCCTTCTCCCACTCCGCCTCCGTCGGTAACCGGTACCCTTCCCCAGTCCATTCCACCCGCACCGCCTCCTCCCCCCTCCGATACACCCCTTCCTTCCCTTCTTTACCCACCACCCAATACGCCGGCCGCCGCCCCTCCTGCTCCGATTTCGCATTACACCACCGCACCGCCTCATGCCAACTCACTGCCACCACCGGGTGATCCAGCTTCCCCGCGTTCCCACCGCACTCCAGCTCATACCCCTGCCCCACCGCCCAACCCCGCACCTCAATCCATTTCCCATTCGTCACCAAATCCCGTCCCAGCCAAAACTCCGACACCTCCACCTCATGCCGCGGACGCTCATCCCCATCACCCTCCTCCGTCGGATCCCCCATCCAATACCTCCCCCCAGGAATCCATTCCATCCCAGCGGGGGCAGCCGGACGCGCCCCGGTTTCAGGCCAGGCCAAGGACAAAATCCGGCCCGTGGCCGCATCCAGTTCTCGCCGGCGCCTTCCCCCGAGACGGGACTTCACATTGGACGCCCGAAAGGTATTCCGGAGAGGTCCCTCGGGCCCCGCCAACTCCACTAGCCTGGATGCCTCGGACGCGTCCAGGCTGCCCGCCGCGAGTAGAATCTGAAGGGCGAAGGCTTCGCACATCCGACCCGCGACTGAATCCAGCGGAATCATCTGCGCTTCACTCCATTTCGAAAACCACTGAAACATCTGTCGGGAGATTCGGACGCGATCTTCGCGGGACTGGAGGCCGTCCGAATACTGTTCCAAAGACTCCAACACTTGGTCGGGCCAGCGCATCGTTTTCCCGTCCCACTCCGTCCCCGGCAGCCGTCTCAGGCGACCCAATGCGTGTGCGGGAACCTCCTTGGCGAAGAACTGCCGTCGGATACGTTCCGCGAGGCTCGGCGAGACTTTCGGCAGCCAGGCGCACACCGCCGCCCAGCGGAGCCCGTTGGAGCCGACGATTTCCGGAATCTCTGAGACCGGATGCCGGAACGTCCGGCGAAAACTTTCCCGACGCCGCTCACCGGTGAGACGTTCAGCCGCCTGGAGCAGTCCGGCGGGCGTGCTTTCAAAGACGGGAATCTCCGAATCAAGAATCCATTGAGTCCCGCTGTCCCAGAAACGCTCCTCCCGGGGGTCCAGCCACGCCAGCCGTGGCCAGCGGGCCAGGTCCTCCAGCAGGCGTCGTTCCCCGAGCGCTCTCAAGCCGGCACCGGTGCTGACGATCAGGACCACCAAGCCTTCCCGGCTGGCATCGAGATCCTCCAGGCGGACGGACCGTCCCTCGCCATCAGTAAACGATTCGGGCGAGTACTGAAAATGCCCATGGCTCACCGAGACTCCCCGGGCCCGAAGCCCGGCAACGAGTTCGGAGGGAATGATGTTCCAATCGTGCTTTTCACCCGATAGGTCCTCCAACACCAGCACGCGGCAGAGGCTTCTCCACGGCTCATACACGACCGTGGGCACGCCCGTCTTCACCGTGGCCTCGATGGAGTGCTCGACCGCCACCGCGCGGCTAGGTAACGCCGAGGTGAAGTAGCCCAAAGCGTCCGCCACCGCCCCCAGCGAGCCCGCGTCCAGCATCGGCTCCGCCGGCCCGCCGAGGGCCGTCAGATCCAGCCAATTGTATTCCGGATGGTCGGCATAGAACCGGAGGGTGAGATCTTCGGGCCGCTCCTCAACCGGGAGACTCGGATGTGTCGCCAGGTCTTCGGGCCAGGGGATGATCCTCAGGGAAGTCAATCCGCGACGTTCACGAACGGAAGGCCTGGGTTGATCACCGCCCCGAAACCGCGCCTTGCCAGACTCCGCTTCTGGGCGGGAACTGGTCCGCTCGTTTTCCAGGATCTCCGAAGATTCTGGCGGCTTACAGGCCTGCTTGAGTGCCTGCAGCCAGTTCTGCCGGTCCCAGGACCTGTCGTCGTGAAAAACGCTCTTGTCCTGCTGCCCAAAAATCTGGTCCAGCGCTTCCACCAGCCGGATCCGCTGTTCCGGGCTGCGGGCCAGCAGGGCCAGCAGGGCCAGACGAAAAGTCCGCACGTCGCGGATGGAGCCGGCCGCCCCGATCAGCCGGCAAGCCCGCAGCCGGTCGGTCAACGGAACCTCGAAACCGTACTGATACGCCAACTCGTCGAACAGCGGTCCCAACGGTGTGGGATCTGCAGAGGGCCCGACGGCCTTCGAAGGAGCCATGGAGGAAGCAAACCTGGTCGACCTTGCTTCACGCAAGCCATCAAACCAAACCATTCAGCGCCGCAACTCCTGGGCGGACGATTCCATCGAACTGTCTGCGCTCGACCTAGTTTTCGACTCTGCGAAGCCTCGAACCAGCCAGGGCGGAACCTGAAGACTGAACTCTGCCATCCCGTGGCCACATCTTCAAGGTGATGAACGCCCGTGCCGGGGAACGGCTCATTGTCAGACCCGAACCATGACTTGATTCAGCCTAAAATTCGTTCAACCTTCCCCAGGGTATTCCAAATCTCACCGGCACTGTTTTCGAATCTGGAAACGTCTCAGGCTTCGTTCGTCGACGTAATCAACTCGTCCCTGGTTACGCAGGAGCTGTAGAGTATTTTTAAAGGAATTCTCCGCCGCACCACATGCCTCAAGTTTTCGTCATCACTCCCAAGTTGAAGTTTCGTGAGTCGATTCTCCCGCGATTGCCCGAGGTGATCCGTGGCATTGGCGGTTTCGAGATTCTCGGGCTGGGGCGAACTGGAATCAAGGTTCGGCTGCTGGCCGGGGAGGAACTGCCGAAGGATCAGTTTCCTGCTGACATTCAAGAGCACTGCTTTTTCGAACCGGCCAGAAAATACCTTCTGGCTGGCTGAACCGCCACTGCATGGCTGCCGTTTGGATTGTCAGTCAAGATGGAAGCCCCATTGAGGGCGCCGAGCTGAGGCTCCTTCATCCTGACTCGGGGTATCACCGGCGCAGTGATCGGAATGGAGTTGTGGCCCTCCCCCACGGGTTGCCCTCCCAGTTCGCCGTGGTGATCGATGCTCCCAATCACCATCCGCTTCTCTGCGGGAAGATTCCCCCCAACGAGGCTATTCAGCTGGAACTACTTCCGCCACCAGACCAGCATCTGGGCTGGTGGCATCGCCTAACCCAGATCCATTTTCACGACTGCACCCGGGGCGAGGGCATCCGGATCGGCGTCATTGATACCGGCTGCTCCTCAGGCCTTTCGCAACTGGGGCACGTCCAGCGAAAAGGGGCATTTCAGGACATGCGCCTCGACCAAACCGACCTTGGCCTCGACGGGCACGGGCACGGTTCAGCCGTCATGAGCCTCCTTGGATCGAGACCCACCGAAGATCATCACTATGCAGGGATTGCTCCTGGTGTGGAAATCCTGTCCGTCAAACTGTTTGAGCATCGGTCGCCCAGCGGGTCCACCGATTCCCAAGCCGAAATCGCGGAGGCCGTTGAGTACCTCGCTAGCGAAGGAGCCCACCTAATCAACTGCAGTTTCGAGTGCGATGAAAGCGATCAGAGCGTCGAGCAATCGCTTCAATTTGCTCATGATCAGGGCGTGCTTTGTCTCTGTGCGGCTGGGAACCATGGAGGCTTGGTCAGTTACCCAGCGCGTTCCCCGCTGGCTGTAGCCGTAGCGGCCCTGGGCGACCTGGACCGTCTCCCGGCCACTTCCTTTCTGCGGACCACCGCCCCGGAACGGGAAGAAACGAACCTCTGGAAAAACTCGCTCTTCGTTCCCCGCTTTACCGCCCGGGGCAAGGAGCTCTGCTGCACGGCGCCCGGTGTCGGAGTTTTTGCAGTCTCCCTACCGACGGACCAGCAACCGGAGGCCTGCCGAGCGGTGATAGGAACCTCGTTTTCCACTCCGATTGTCTGCGGACTCCTGGCGGCGGAACTCCAAAAGGATCCCCAATATCGCTCCATGCCGGCAAATAAAGATCGCACCGAGCATGCCCGGAAGACGCTAATGCGCATGTGCAAGGACCTCGGGTTTCCCCGCGAATTGCAGGGCTCCGGTTTGCCCGTCCTTCGCGACGCGCATTGATGGGTACCGGAAAGTTCCAAAACGCGAAACACGACGATTCGCTTCGATCGGACAGAGGAACGGTGGGGAAAAACTTCCTGCAGGATCGGTTCTCCCCCGCCGCCACCAACCGAGCAACTCCTACGGCTCGACGAACTCGATGAGCACGGCCAGGTTTACCATGATCACGTGCGTGCTCAGCGCCGCCGTCGGAGCGACCATGGAGCCGCAGTTCATCCCATCGGAAAATGGGGTACCCAGCCGCCTGAGTTACTTCACACTCCAACCACCCCTTCTCTATCCGTAGTCAACTGCCGTGGAGAACTGCTAGGTGCGCAAGGAGAGGGCTTGTCGAGCCCGATAAAAGCTCGCAGGATCGTGGCCACACCCTTCCCCTCACCGGCATGCGCCCAACCTTTTCCAAAACCTATTCCCGGCGGCACTTCCTCGGAACCGCGGCCGCCACCTCTTTGGCCTTTACCCTCCTGCCCTCTCGGGTTTGGGGCGCCAACGAACGTCTCCGGATCGCCGGCGTCGGCGTGGGCGGCAAAGGATCGAGCGATATCGATCAGGCGGGAACGTTGGGAGACGTCGTCGCGCTCTGCGATTGTGACGACAAACCGCTGCAGGCCAAACTCGCGAAGTTTTCGGGCGCCAAACCGTATTACGACTTCCGCCGAATGTTCGACGAGATGGCCGGCAAGATCGATGCGGTCACGATCAGCACACCCGACCACACCCATGCCTTGGCAGCGGCGTTGGCGATCCAGCGAGGCCTGCATGTGTATGTGCAAAAACCCCTCACCCACGACGTTTGGGAAGCCCGCTGGCTGCGCAATCTGGCTCGCGAACACAAGGTCGTCACCCAGATGGGCAACCAGGGTACGGCCGATGACGGCCTCCGTCGGGGCGTCGAAGTGGTCCGGGCCGGAGCCCTGGGTCCGGTCCGCGAAGTTCATGTCTGGACCAATCGGCCGTCCTGGCCCCAGTCCCCGGGAGTGATCGCGCGTCCGACTGACACCCCGGCGATTCCGGCGAATGTTCATTGGGAGGAGTTCATCGGTCCGGCCCCGATGCGGCCGTACCATCCGGCCTACCACCCGTTTGCCTGGCGGGGTTGGTGGGATTTCGGGACGGGCGCGATGGGCGACATGGGCTGCCACACGGCGAACCTGCCGTTTATGGCGTTGGAACTGGATCATCCCACCGCCCTCCGAGCTGAAAGTGAACCGCCCAATTCCGAAACCTTTCCCGGATGGGCCACGGTCTTCTACGAATTCGCGGCTCGGGGGGCGCGTCCTCCGGTAAAGCTAACCTGGTATGAAGGCAAGTTGCCGACCGGAACTAAGAACCTGCCGCCCCTCGATCTGTTCCATGGCGAAAAGCCTTCCGACAGCGGTTGCCTCATCGTGGGAGACAAAGGGGTGCTTTATTCCCCCTCCGACTACGGGTCCGACTGGAAGCTGTTGCCCGGAGATCGTTATGCCGGGTTCGTCGCTCCAACGCCCAGTTTGGCCCGCAATGGTCAAGGGGATCAGGGTCAAAAGAACGAGTGGATTCATGCGATCCGCGGCGGTCCGAAGCCGTTCTCCAACTTCGACTACGCCAGCCTCCTGACCGAAACTATTTTGTTGGGCAATGTGGCCATCCGCGCGGGCGTTCCCCTCGGCTGGGATGGGCCTGGATTCCGCTTCACCAGCAGCGGCCGCGATGCCGAACGATTTCTCCGCCGCGAGTACCGCTCGGGATGGACGGCCTAACCTCGGGAGGTTTACGGCAGTTGCTTGAGCCGAATCCGCCGGTATTCCATCTGTCCTCGGTCCCCTTCGAGTCCAATTGGGCCGGTCGTGGGCACCTTGAGGGCCGCTTCCAACACCTCGCCGTTACACGTGCAGTGAGCGAGGCCGTCCTTCACCGTCACCACCACTTCATTCCAATCCTGCGCCCGATAGGCCTTCAACGTCTTGTAGGGGCCGGCCAGCGGATAGTCCCGGCATTGCAGCTGGGGTTCGCGAATGAAAACGCCGCTGTCCGCATTCGGGGTGGCCCGAAATTCCAGCTTCAGCAGGAAATTTCCGGCAAACTTTTGCCTCGTCCACAACTGCTGAATGCGGCTGCCCTCGGGCGGAGTCGTGACAATCAGGCGTCCATAGCGAGCCACATACCGGCCGTCGGGACTCCGGCTCAATCCGCTGAAGTCATTGGAGCGAAAACCCCAACCGGTGAGGTCGCGACCATTGAACAGGCTCACAAACCCGGGTTCGACCGTGAACGCGTCGGGCGTCGTCTCCAGAAATCCCAAGGTGGCCAGGATCGGGCGCAAGGCCGCCGCCCATTTGGCATATCCGGCGGGATTGGGATGCAAGAGGTCCGGAAACTCCGACTCCTTGGCATCGCCTTGTTCAGTCGCGAAAAGCGGCCAGGTCTCCACCAACGTGATCTGCGGATCCCCCTTCACCGCCGCCGCGTAGAGCGCGTTGAGCTTCTTGATTTTGTCGGCGGGGCGTTTCTGGGATGCCGAGCTGGGGAACACCTGGCACAGAATGATGGGCAGGTTGGGATTGTGTCGCTTAAGAGCGGCGAGGATCAGGCGGACGTTGCCCGTAATCGTCTCGGGATCGGCGCCTTCCTCCAGATCGTTGGTACCGAGCAGGAGCACAACCCCAATCGGGTTCAAGGCCAGTACATCTTCCGATAACCGCACCAACATCCCGCGCGTGGTGTCGCCACTAATGCCCCGGTTCGCCACCTTTACTCCGGCGAAATTCCCGCCCATTTGATCGCCCCAACCTTGCGTGATGGAATCGCCCAAAAACACCAGGGAAAATCGATCTTCCTCTTGGCGTTGCACCCAGGTGCTGCGTTTCTGGGACCACAGATCGCGAAACCAATCGTAGCGACGGATCGGTCCGGCGCCCGGCAGTCCATCATCCGAGGCCGGAATCTGAAAACGCGGATCCGTCGTTCCCGGGGCCGGCGACGCGGAGAAACCAGCTCCCGCGAGGGCGAGAAACACGAGAAGACAACCGAAGAATTTCATATCGATGATGGGGAAAGCGTCCTGGGATGTGGGCCTTCCGCCAAGTACCAATCGAAGGGGATCGATGGGAACGGGCATCGCTTGATTCTGGAGGTTGCCGAGGCGCGAATGCGTGTCTTGTTCCAACTGCGTGGAAGCACCCACTGTTTTGTTTGGACTAGAAACGGAGTTTGGCATCGCCCGAGATACCGAGGGCGATTACGACGTGGTCGCCGATTCGATTGCGTTGGTGCGTGCCGCGACGGATCCGGGGGTTCGGATGCGTTGGGATTATACCTGCGAGGATCCGCACCAGGACATGCGGGGATTTCGCGTGGAGGAGTTGCGTCAGGACACCGATGAAGCCAATTACTTCGCGCAAGATGCCGCCCGGCCGCTGAGCTTCACGGAGATTAAAAGCGATCTGGTCCTCGCCAACGGAGCGCGGTTCTACAACGACCATGCGCATCCCGAATATTGCACCCCGGAATGCAGTACCTTGGCCGAACTGATCGCTCAAGATCGGGCGGGCGAACGGCTGGCCATGGCCTGTGCTCGGCATCTTTCTACCGAACGTACCGAAGCGGTCTTACTCTATAAAAACAACACCGACTTTCGGGGACACAGTTATGGGTGCCATGAGAATTACCTCCTGCCCCGTCAGCTGGATTGGAACGTACTGGTGCGCGGCCTGGAGGCGTTCCTGGTCACGCGACAGATCTTTACGGGCGCCGGTAAGTTCGGAATTGAAGAAGAAGACGCATTCGTCGGACCGGGGTTCCAGATCAGCCAACGTTCCGACTTTTTCAGCGAACTGCAAAGTGTCGACACCATGCAGCGGCGTCCGCTGATCAACACTCGGGATGAGCCGCACGCCAACGCGCGTGACTGGCGGCGGTTTCATGTGATCCTCGGTGATTCCAACCTCAGTCCCTTCGCTACCGGGTTGAAGGTCGGCACCACGGCGCTCGTGTTGGAACTTCTGGGCGGGCACTCGGAGCCAGAGCGTTTGGCCGGTTCGCTTCCCGCCTTGAACGACCCCTTGGCGGCGTTACGTTCGATCTCGCGAGATCCGAATTGGCGCTGGGAAGTTCGCGAGCGAACCGGCCGACCTTCAACGGCGATTACAATGCAACGGGCTTATCTGGAAGCAGTCCGTAGGCACGTGAACCTAGACACCCTCGAACGGCAGGCCGTGGTGACAAAATGGGAGTTAGTGCTAAATGACCTGGAAGCCGATCCCACACGCTGTCGCGACCGTTTGGATTGGGTGGCGAAGTATTCCCTGATCCGGGAATTTCAAGAATGCCAGGGCGTCGCGGACGATGATCCGTGGCTGCAAAGTCTAGATTTGGCCTACCACCATCTCGATCCGGAGCACGGGCTGTACCTGGGTTTGGAACAGGCCGGGGCAATCCGCGGGGTGCCCGCGGAAGATGAAGTCCGGCGCGCCGGGCAACATCCGCCGGAAACCACTCGGGCGCTCATTCGCGGGCTGTGTATTCAGAAGTTCGGCACCGCCGTAATTTCAGCGCAGTGGGATCATGTGACGTTTGAAGGACGGCGCGGTCCGGTGCGAATTTCCCTTCTGGATTTGTTCGCGCCTGAAACGCTTTCGCGCTACCGTGCCGCAGTTGAGAAAGCCAGTTTCCCTGATGAAATTCCAACACTGCTGAAGCTTTGACCCATGCCCGATCAGCTCCAGAAAACAAAACCGGCGATGCCCCAGCCGGGTGGTGGGGGCGGTGAAGGTCCAAGTGCCCCGAACGTGGACAAACCCGATGTCAAACGACTGCTCGAACGGATGAAGAAGGTGGATCCGGATCAGGCTAAACGTTACCGCCAGCGAACGGGCCAATGACCGCCTTCGGTCCCCCGCTCGCCGGCGATTTCGTCAGTCTCCTCCAGCGCGCCCAACTCAGTTCGCCCCGAGAGGCATTTTCGGGCACCCCGTCGGAGATCACCCAGGCGACCACCGTCTTCGCGTTTCGTTTCGCGGAAGGGGTTTTGATGGCGGGCGACCGCCGAGCCACCGCGGGAAATGTGATTGTCACGGACGCGGTCGAGAAGGTGGTTGAGATCGACGATTCGTCCCTGCTAGCAATTGCGGGAGTCCCGGCGACGGCCTTCGAAATGGCCCGGGTGCTGCAGACGTCCTTCGAATATTACCGTCGGAGCCAACTGCAACCGTTGAGTCTGCCGGCCAAAGTCCGCGCGCTGGCTCGCCTCTTGCGCGACAACGTGCCGATGGCAATGCAAGGCATCGGCGTGGTCGTCCCGCTGTTTGCCGGAGTGGATCGCACCGTTTCACCGGCCCGACCGCAGATCTACTTTTACGATCCTTTGGGCGCCCAATTCCAAGCGGTCAATTTCGCGGCCAGCGGCAGCGGGAGTGGAACCATTCGCAGTATTCTGGCCTTCCACGAACGTCACGGAAATCCACGGCCCGACGAGCTGGCACTGAAGGAAGCCATTCGTTTTGCCCTCCGGTTACTCATGTCGGCGGCGGAGTTTGATTCCGCCACCGGTGGGGTGAACCCCGCCGCGCGCCTGTTTGCGACGATCAAGATCCTCCGCGCCGACGGTGTGGAAACCATTTCGGACGCGCAGCAATTTGATTCTCTGGCGTAAGCCGCCTACCCGTTCATGACTGAAGAACCCTATCGCTGGCTCGAAGCCATTGGGAACCGTCGAGAATACGTCCGGGAGCAACTCAAAGGCGGCTCACCCGTTCTGGCCGCCAGTCTGCTCGACGGAATTCTCCTGCTCGGCGTCTCCCGCGGCCAAGGCAAGGTTTTTGAAATTCATGACCGTCATGCCGTCGCCGCCCTGGGACATCCGGCGGATATCGAGAAAGTTCGTCAGGCGGCGATTGATGCAGCTCATCTGGAGGCCTTCACCCGCGCCCCGGAAGACGTGAGCCTGCGCCGTCTGGTCGGGTTCGGTCTGAGTGCGCAGTTGAAGCAAAACTTTGAGCAATTGTTCACCGCGCCGGTGCTTGGAGAGTTCGTGTTTGCCGAACTCGGCCTCGATCCGAGGACAGATGTTTTGGTCCGACTCCGGTTTGATGGATCGTTCACGGTGCAACGGGGCGGCCTGATGGTCGTCGCGCCCGATGCGGACGCGGAAGCGGAGGCGGTTCAGTGGCTGAAGGCGAATTGGGGTGCCCCGACTTCCTGGGCAGACGCGGCGCGGCAACTGCTAGAGGCGTGGTGGTTGCTGTCCACCGGCCGAGGTTTTGGTGACCCTGTACCGACACCGGCCGAGCGCGAAGCGGGTTGGCGCGCCGCCACGGCCGACGGCCAAATTGAACTGGGTTGGTTAAAACGGCAGACGCATCGTGCGATCCGTTACGAGGCCTTGGATCCGGCCCAACTTTCAGCCCCGGTCGTTAAATAGACGGAGGAACCCCCTAATGATTCGGCTAGCCGGGCTGGAAACAGAATATGGTTGCCTCGCGGGGGAACCGGCCCACGTTCAAGATATTATTCGCGGGGTCCGCGACTGGTTGTTTGTGGGAAACCAGTATGGGTTAATTGACCAACACCAGCGGGATTGGGACGAACCGGCCGGCAATGGGGGATTCCTGTTTAATGGGGGCCGCGCTTATCTCGACATGGGGCACCTGGAACTGTGCACGGCCGAATGCTTATCGCTGCAAGATCTGATCAACCAGGACCGCGCCAATGACGTCTTGTTGAACGAAGCGTTGGCTGCTCTGGATTACACCAATCAGGCGGGCTTTGTCCGGAATAACATTGATCACTACTCCGGCGCGACGTTTGGATGCCATGAGAACTACCTCGTCCGACGGTCCGCCCCATTGGGTGAACGCAACGTTCAGTCCTTACTCGCCTTCCTGACCGTCCGGGTCTTGATGTGCGGTGCCGGGAAAGTCGGAGGTTCACCGGGGATCGAGTTGCGCGGTGGCGGAGAACCCCAACCGGATGTCCTCCCCTTCCAGATGTCGCAGCGAGCCGATTACATCCAGAACGAATTGTTCGAATGGGTGCAATTCAACCGGGCGATCATTAACACCCGGGACGAACCGCTCGCCGACGCTCGGAAGTTCCGCCGACTCCATCTCCTGCATGGCGATACGAGTGTTCTACCCACGACCTTGGCCTTAAAAATCGGGACCACCGCGCTGGTGCTGGATCTGCTGGAAGCCGACCATCTGCCTCAATTGGCCTTGGCGGATTCGGTCAGCACGTTTCGAGAACTCTCGCGCCAACCCGACGGACCGTGGCGAGCGGTCCTATCCGGCGGGGAAGAAATTGACGCGCTCGAACTGCTCCAGCGGTATCAGTCGGCAGCCCATGCGGAATTCAAAGGAAGGGATGCGGAAACCGATGCGCTGCTGCGCGATTGGGCGAACACCTTGGAAGCGTTGGCTCGCCAACCCGAAGCCCTGGTCGGCCGGATCGATTGGATCACCAAACGTTGGCTGTTTTCTCAATTTATCCAAGCAGAGGGACTGCCCTGGACTTCGCCCTGGTTGCGCGCTCAGGATCTGGAGTTCCACCACGTGGATCCGTTGCGCAACTTAGCCTGGCCACTCGCGGATCCGACCTGCACTTGGGAACCGTCCGACGACGCGGTGCTCGCAGCCAAGTCGCAACCTCCCTCCAACACACGCGCGGCCATTCGCTCACGGGTCATGCGCTGGCTGGCGTCCGAAGGACGGGGTTGTTTTGTAGATTGGGAAATCATCGACACCAACGGCGTCAACCCCCTGATGTTGCTAAATCCCTTCGATGCCAACCCGGAGTTGGCGGACCAATGGATTGCTCAGGTTCGATTGTCCTCCGGGCCACCCCCAGCGCACGGGGTCTCGGATGGTTAGGGTCGTGAGAAAGCAGCGTGCCCGTTCTTGCCGCTGACCTTTCAGCTCCTCATGCTACCGCTTCTTTTATGGCAAGGCGGCAGTACCCGTTTCATTTGATCGAACCGAAGTGGCAACAGCACTGGGAGGCGGAACAGACCTTCCGCGCGTGGAACCCGGGAGACGTGCTGCCTTCCGGCCACCCTTTCAGCGATCGACACACCCTCGCGGGTCAAACTGCCGACCGGCAGTCGCTGCCCCCCAAATGCTACATCCTCGACATGTTCCCTTACCCATCCGGGGCCGGCCTGCACGTCGGGCATCCGGAGGGATACACCGCCACTGACATTCTCTCTCGGTATCGCCGATCCCTGGGATACAACGTCCTGCATCCGATGGGCTGGGACGCCTTTGGATTGCCGGCCGAGCAGTACGCGGTCAAGACCGGACAGCATCCGCGCCGAACGACCGAGGAAAACATCGCGAACTTCACGCGCCAGATTAAGTCCCTCGGTTTTAGCTACGATTGGACCCGGGAAGTGGCCACCACTGACCCCGAATACTTTCGCTGGACCCAATGGATTTTCCTCCAGATTTACCACGCCTGGTTCAACCCGGCGACGAACAAGGCTGAACCGATCAGCTCGCTCACCTACCCCATTGGATGCGTCACCGAGGCGCTTCGGCGCGCCCACAGAGATGCCCATCGGCTTGCCTTTATCAGCGAAGCGCCCGTGAACTGGTGTCCTGACCTAGGAACCGTGGTCGCCAACGAAGAAGTCGTCGACGGCAAGACCGAAGTCGGCGGCTTTCCGGTCATCCGCAAACCGATGCGGCAATGGAAACTCCGCATCACGTCCTACGCCGAGCGTTTATTGGCGGACCTCGACACCATTGATTGGACCGATTCGCTCAAGGAGATGCAGCGCAATTGGATTGGGCGAAGCGAGGGAGCCCAGGTGGTGTTTCAGGTCGAAGGCTACCCCGCCCAGATTACCGTTTTCACTACACGTCCCGACACCTTGTTTGGCGCGACGTACCTCGTCTTGTCGCCCGAACACGCCCTCGTGGCGGAACTTACCACGCCGGAGCAAGCGGCGGTGGTGAAGCAGTATCAGGAATTTGCCGCCGGACGTTCTGACCTGGAGCGAACGGAACTGGCCAAGGAGAAGACCGGAGTCTTCACCGGCGCCTACGCGCTGAACCCCGTCAATGCGGTCAAGGTACCGATCTGGATCGCTGACTACGTCCTCGCGAGCTACGGCACCGGAGCCATCATGGCCGTACCGGCGCACGACACGCGCGACCTTGAATTCGCGAACAAGTTTGGTTTGCCTATAATTCAGGTAATTCTGCCCCCGGAAGCGACCACCGCCTGGCAAGGCTTCACCGACGAAGGCATCGCGGTTAATTCAACCTCCACTGAACTTGCGTTGGATGGCCTGCCGACCGCCGAGGCAAAACGAACGATCCGCGCTTGGTTGGAATCCAGGGGCCTGGGTCAGGGCACCACCAACTATAAGCTCCGGGATTGGCTCTTCGCCCGCCAGCGCTATTGGGGCGAGCCGTTTCCAATTATCTGGAAGAAGGATGCGGCGGGAACTCTCTACCACGAAGCCTTGCCCGAAAGCGCCCTTCCGGTGCTGCCGCCGGATCTTGAAGATTACAAGCCGACCCCGGATGGCCAACCCCCGCTCGCCCGAGCGGAGGAATGGCTAAACCTGCCCGATGGTTCGGCCCGCGAAACCAACACCATGCCGCAATGGGCCGGCAGTTGTTGGTACTACCTTCGTTATCTGGATGCCCGGAACAGGACCTGCTTCGTCAGTTCCGAAGTGGAATCCTACTGGATGACGCCGGCCCAGCCGTCAACCCTCGATGCTCAGCCCGCCCCGTTCCGCGGTTCGCCCGGTGTGGACTTGTACGTCGGCGGCACCGAACACGCCGTACTTCATCTGCTTTACGCCCGGTTTTGGCACAAGGTGCTCTTTGATCTCGGGCACGTCTCCACGGCCGAACCCTTCTTTAAACTCGTCAATCAAGGGCTCATCCTGGGTACCGACGGTCAGAAGATGTCCAAATCGCGCGGCAACGTGGTGAATCCCGACGAGATTCTGGAGGAATATGGCGCGGATGCCTTCCGGTTGTACGAGATGTTCATGGGCCCGTTGCCGGAAGTGAAGCCGTGGAACACCCAGGGAGTGTCCGGGGTTTACAAGTTCCTCGGTCGCGTCTGGCGGCTGTTCATCGACGAGAACACCGAGACCGAATACGAGCAGCGCTGCACAACTGACCCAAACAACGCGGCGACCCATTTCGCCGCCATCCGTTTGGCCCCGAATGTTCAGGACATCCCCGCCGATGCGTTTCAGCTCAAGCCCCTGCACGTCTGCATTAAGAAAGTTACCGAAGATCTGGAGGGCCTCAGGTTCAACACGGCTATCTCGGCCATGATGATCTTCGTCAACGAAGCGATCTCCTGGGACGTGAAGCCAGTGGCTACCCTGAAGTCTTTTCTACAATTGCTGGCGCCCTTCGCACCCCATCTGACCGAGGAATTGTGGAGCCGACTCCATGCCCATGTCGGGGTTCCCACGCCTTCGTTGTCTTATTCCTCCTGGCCGCGCTTCGACCCGGCCCTTTTGGTGGAGGACACGTTGGAGATTCCGGTTCAGGTCAACGGCAAGTTGCGAGAGGTCATTCGTGTTCCCGCCACGGCCACTAATGCCGAACTGGAAACGGCCGCCTTGAAGGCGGAGAAAGTTCAACCCTTCCTGGCCGGGAAGACCGTGAAAAAGGTCATCGTCGTGCCGCGCAAATTGGTGAACATCGCCGCGGTCTGAAGGCGCGGACCCACGATCAGCCGCAACTACGAAGAATTAGGGCTGCTTTGAGGTTAACGCGCGGCCCTGCTCAATTTCGGCGCGCCGCAATTTGACTTCGTGCCGCGACCTAGGACGGCATACCTTGCGGCCATGCCTTTCGGGCTGCTGCTTGCTGCCGTCAATGCCACGAATACCCTGACCCGGGCCGCGCCTCCCACGGCGCCCCAACCGGGTTTCGGACTCATGTTCTGGGTCCTCATCGTGGTCAGCGCCGCGGCCATTGCCGTGGTGATCGAGCGATTACTCTATTTCCACCGCGCCCAGATCGATTCGGCGCAGTTCCTCGCGGGTGTCCGCAATGTGATCAAGCGCGACAACGTCATTGAGGCACTCTCGATTTGTGACGCCACCCCCGGCCCCGTCGCGCGTCTGGTTAAGGCCGCCATTCTTAATCGCGACGGCGGACAGGCGCGGATTGATGAGGTCATTGAGGAAATCGGCCAAAGCGAAGTTCCCCGCCTCGAACACAACCTGCCACTACTCGCCACGATTGCGCAGGTGGCACCCTTGCTTGGCCTAATGGGAACGTTGTTCGGGTTCGCCGCGGTCTTCCGGGAATTGCGGAGTCCAGATGGTTTGGCGGTGGGCTACGCGGCCCCCGGACAAATGTTCGATGGCATGATGCAGGCCTTATACGCCGCCTCCTTGGGCATCGGTGTCGCCGCCTTCTGTTACGCCGCCTACAATTACCTGGTTCACCGCGTCAACCTGATCGTTCTCGACATGGAACGAGCTAGCCGCGAAGCCGTCAAATTGGCGCTCGGCGAAGGCGGAAATAGCGGCGATTCTTAGAGCTCGGCATGACTGTTCACCGCACCTCTCGGTTGTTTCGCGGCCAGCTTGATCTGGCGCCCTTCCTCTGTGTCGTGTTCCCCCTAGCCTTTGTGGCGCTGTTCAGTAGTTACCTCGTGTTGCCGCGCGGCGCCCGGGTGACGCTGCCCGCCATCGGAGCGAGTGCCGCCGTCGCACCCGGCGAACGAACCTTGGTGGTGGCGGTGGATTCGGCCCGCCGCCTCTTCTTCGAGAACCAAATTACCAGCCTCACTCAACTGGAACTTCTCCTCGCCCAGCGGGTCCAATCCGGCGGCCCCACGCTCCTCCTCATTCAAGCCGATGCCTCCGTTCCCTACGGTCAATTGGCGGAACTCGCGGCGTTGGCGCGGCGGGCCGGCGTTAAGGAGGCGGTCTTCGGCACATTATCGGCCACTAAGCGATGAACCCGCCGGTGCCCGCCTCGGAACCTCGTTGGTCCCGCCTGAACTGGGTCCTAGTGATTGGGATTTTGGCCGGTGCCCAGGTGGGTATTCTGCTCGGTTTCGCCCGCTGGCCCGTGTTGCCAACGGTCCCACCAACCTCTCTCGCCGGGTTTTCCCTAACCCTGGGATCCGTGGGGAATTCCACCTCGGCGATCGATTCCTGGACGGCTGACCCCCGACAATTCGCTCTTCCCGATCCGGCCGGCTTCTCCGGGGTGGCTGAGCGCGCCCTCCCGGTGCCCGAATATCGACTCGCCGAATGGTCGAGCCGACCTCACTGGCTGGGAGCGTCCCCGCAGCCGGAGCGTCTGGGCGCCGCCCCGACCCTGGCGCACCCGCCAATCTCAACTTCCCCGCAGCCGTCCTTGTCGCGCCCGCCCGGCGACACCTCAACGCCACTTGTGTTACCCAGACAAAGCACGGCGTCACTCCGAGGAAACCTCGGAGGACGTGCTTTCACCGCCCTTTCCGCGCTCCCGACCGCCCTCGGTTCCGATGTCCTCGCCGGGACGGTGATTGAACTGGCGGTTTCGCCCGGTGGAGAAGTAATGCTCACCCGCCTGGCCTCCAGTAGTGGCAACCGCGAAGCGGATGTGACGGCGCTCGACTGGGCCAGGACCCTCCACTTCGCACCCACCGGTCCGGACTCGAGCCCCAGCCTAAGCAACCCCACTACCTGGACCTCGGGCGAACTGGTCGTGGTCTGGCATGTGCAGCCCAGCCTTCGTTGAATCATGTCACCCGAGAGCCTGATTTCATTCTGGATTTTGGGCCTGTTGGGTACCCTGGCCGCGATTGCCTTTCGCAATGAACTTCGCCGGCGACGGGTCGAGCGAGAGGTCTCCGAGGACCGGATCTTTCGCTGCTCCAACTGTGGACTGGTGTACACCGATGACGCGGAAGTGGATCGTTCCCGGTGCCCAGGCTGCGGCCGAACCAATGTCCCGTTTGTGTTCTAAATTGCCGCTCCAGGGGTCGCCGCCCGGCGCCGTAACTGACCACAAGCCGCGTCAATATCCGGGCCGCGCGACCGACGGAAATGCGTGACGATCTGCTCGCGTTGCAACACGGCGGCAAAGTTCTCCGCCCTCAGGTCGGTTGACGGCTGATAGTCCTGACCCCGCAGACTCAGCCCGGTCGGATTGTACCGGAGCAGGTTCACATGCATTCGGCGACGGCCCAGGACGGCTGCTAACTGGCGAGCCTGCTCCTCGGAATCGTTAACTCCGCTCAGCAAACAATATTGAATCGTTACTGGACGACCGCGTTTCGCCTGAAAACGGTCGGCTGCCGCCAAGATATCGCCGATCGGGAACCGTTTTCCGACCGGCAGTAACTGGGCCCGGGTAGCATCGTCCGGAGCATGGAGTGAAACCGCCAGATTGATATTTAGCCCGGTGGCCGCCAACGCCTCTATGCCCGGGATGATGCCGACGGTGGAAACCGTGATTTGCCGCCAGCCCAGCGCTCCCAGCGGATTTTCGGCCAACCGTCGAACCGCGGTCAGGACGGCGTCCAAATTGAGCATCGGTTCGCCCATGCCCATAAAGACAACAGTCTGCACGGTGCGTCCTACGGCTTGGGCCTCTCGACGCAGGGCGAGGAATTGCTCCACCATTTCCCCCGCGGTCAGGTTACGCTCGAAGCCCGTCCGAGTCGTAGCACAGAAGTCGCAACCCATGGCGCAACCTACTTGGGAGGAGAGGCAACCCGCCGCGCGATCCGGCCGGAAATCCGGCATCAGGACCGATTCCACGGTGCGTCCATCGTCCAACCGCAACAGCAGTTTGGTGGTCCCGTCCACCGCGACCTGGCGCTCCGCGATTTGGGCGGCACCCGGAAAATCCTGATGCAACCGCTGGGCCAAGCCACGCGGCCAAGGAAGGCCGGCGGCGAGCAGGTTCCCGCCGGTCGCATAATAGGTCCGCAGCACGTGGGCCGCATGACTGGGTTTGAAACCCCAGTTCGTCAACTGGTCCGCCACAGCGGGAAGATCAAGATCGGCGAGCGCAGCCGGCACGACCCCATCCACCCAAGGAATTCAGCAGAAGCCAAGCGCCGGGAGGTTTAACTTTCCGCTCCGATCCGAACGCTCCCGGAGAAACCGCGGTTAGTCCTCAGCCCGTTCGCCGCTGGGAGCCATTTTGACCAGCTTAGGATCAAAGCGCGCCAACACCTCAACCAGATCACTCTGGGCCGCCATGACCCGATGGATGTCTTTGTAAACCATCGGCACCTCGTCGAGGCCGGCGGAGATCAGATGCACATTCCGCTCATAAGCACGCGGTTCACCTTCTGCCATTCGAAGGTTTCAAGCGCCTTGGTCCGGCTCATCACCCGGCCGGCTCCATGGGAGGCCGAACCGAGCGAATCCACCCCACCCTTACCCCGGACGACAAAGCCGGGCGTCGCCATGGACGCGGGAATAACGCCCAAAACTCCAGCGTGCGCGGGAGTCGCACCTTTGCGATGCACTACCACCTCCCGTTCGACTCCGCCGATGAGGTGGCGTTCTTTCCAGGCAAAATTGTGATGGTTTTCAACATCCAGCAGGACCCCCACTCCCAGATGCGTCTCAATGTGCTGATGGATCAGCCCGTGATTGGCGGCGGTATAGCGGCCCATGAGCTCTATGGCCGCCCAGTACTCGGCACCTTCGGCGGAATCAAGCGGGAGCCAGGCCGGGTTTTTAAGTTCCTTAGGCAGCTCGGCCTGCCGTTCCAGCGCGCGTTTGCTGTAATAGTCGCAAACAGCCGCACCAATACCGCGAGTCCCACTGTGGGAGAGCAAGGCCACATATTGACCCGCTGGCAGCGCGGGACGGCCGTCCGCAGCTTGAAGCTCCGTCTCGCTGGTCAAGACCCCGAACTCGACAAAGTGATTGCCGCTGCCGCTGGTTCCCAGTTGCGCCCGGGCACGGTCCTTCTGGTTCTTGGTAATCGGACCGACCGTCCAGTCCGCATCCAGCACCTCATGTTGACGCCGCTCTTTGAAATGGGCACCGATCCCAAAGCGGGTCTCCTCCGCAATGGCGCGGACGAGGCGATCACGACGACGGTCGAGATCGCGAAAGGGCCAGTCGAGAACGGTCAGCTTCATCCGACGGGCAATATCAACGCCGACCGCGTAGGGAATGACGGCGTTCTCCGTCGCGAGGACGCCTCCAATGGGCAATCCATAGCCGACATGCGCATCGGGCATAAGCGCACCGGCCACCGCCACCGGCACTTGGCAAGCCCGCGCCATTTGGTTAACCGCTTCGGGTTCCAACCCGTCACCCCATTTCCGCCAGGGAGCGAAGCGTTCGCGAAGGACTCGTGGAGAACGCAGCGCGGCCTGGGAAAATTCGCTACGCAACGGATCGCGAACGAACTCGGCGGGAGCCTTTACCACCGCCTCGACCTCGGCACCCAATTGGGATCGGTTCAACCCCTTTAGGCTATAACGGGTGATGAAATCCATCCCGCGCCACATGGCTTCTCCTGGGGGGATGCCCAACCGGATCAGATCCTTTTGATTCATGAGTTCAGCCCAAAGCCACCCGGGCTGCCGCCTGATCGCGTCCAATTTGCTCGCGCAAAGCGTCTAAAGATTCGAAGCGTTGCTCGGCCCGGAGGAATTCTACGAAGGTAACTTCGAGCTCCTCACCGTAAAGATTGCCGGTGAAGTCCAGCAGGTGAACTTCGAATCGTAGTTCGCCGTCCGGTTTTCCCAGCGTGGGTCGAACGCCGACATTGAGCACAGACGGATGGTCGGTGGACTGGGTCAGCCGCCGGACCCGAGCGGCGTACACGCCAAAGGGAGGCAGTTCGAGACCGTCGATCGCCAAGTTTGCGGTAGGCACTCCCAATTGACGTCCCAATCGATCCCCCGGTCGAACAACTCCCGAAATGGCATACGGACGGCCCAGTAACTCGGTGACGTACTCCAGATTTCCTTCGCGCAAACACTGACGAATTCGCGAACTGCTCACGACTGTGCCTCCCAGGGAAACCGGCGGCGCCACGTGGACACCAAATCCGAGTTCTTTGCCCAATCGCTTCAATAAAGGCACGTCCCCACTGCGGTTGTGTCCAAACTGGAATCCCTCGCCCACACTCAGACTGCGCAAGCCTCCGGCCCCACTCACCAATCGGCGAATGAATTCATCGCCCGACCAATCGGCGACATCGCGGGTAAAGGGAAAAACCAACGCTGCGGTCAAGCCGAGGTCGGCCAAGACTCGGAGTCGTTGCGGGAGCGGTTGCAGCAGTCGGGGAGCTCGTTCCGGACGAACCACACTTAAGGGATGAGGATCAAACGTCAGAGCGACGGAAGGGGCATCATGAGCAAACGCGTCGGTCAAAGCCGCCCGAATCACGTGTTGATGTCCCAGATGAACGCCATCAAACAGGCCCCAGGCGACACAACAACCGCGGAGCGCACGGGGCAGTTCAGCGGGCGTGCGGGTGACCAACATGGGCAAGGCAATCCGGCCTATTCGAAGCCCCGCAATTTCAGCAGAGGGATCACGTGGCTTTCGAGGGCCTTGCGATCCAACTTGAGCAACTCCGCCAACGGTAGGGCTTCGGCGACATCGAAACGGCCAGAACCCGTACGGCGCAGGGCCGCCAGATGGGCACCACACCCCAGCTTTTGACCGAGATCATGAGCGAGGGACCGGACGTAGGTTCCTTTGGTGCAACTGACTCGGAAATACGCGAATGGCTCCTCGTAGTCGTGAAACCGATACGTGTAGACGTGAATCATCCGCGGTTCACGAACGACCTCCTTGCCCTGGCGCGCCAATTTATAGAGGGGAACGCCGCCAATTTTCTTGGCGCTGACCATGGGCGGAATCTGCTGAATATCCCCTACAAACTCCTGCGCCGCCGCATTCAATTCCTCGAGCGTGAGCAAAGGAATTAAGCGCTCCTCGAGCACTTCACCGTCGGCATCATAACTGTCGGTCGTTTCACCCAACCGCATGGTGCCTTCGTAAACCTTGTCGGACGACATGAAACGTTCCGAAAGGCGGGTCGCTTTGCCGAGCACCAGGATCAGTAGGCCAGTGGCCATGGGATCGAGGGTTCCGCAATGCCCAACTTTTTCGAGGCGGAAATGGTTACGAACCTTGGCGACGACATCATGGGAGGTCCAATCGCCCGGTTTATCGACGAGCAAGGCCCCGTCGAGGGGTGTAAACGGCTGCTTCATTTCACTGACTTGCCGGCGAGCACACGTTTGACGGCGGCGAGCACACGACGCTGGGCGGCGACCGCACTGGCCTTAATTCGGGCACCCGCCGCGGCCTTATGCCCCCCGCCGCCGAACAGACCGGCGATTTCGCCCACATTGACCGCATCGCTCTTGCTGCGAATGCTGATCCGCGTGGTTCCCAGTTCGAGTTCCTCGAACATGATAGCGACGACCACGCCTTCAATGGCCCGGATATGATCAATCAGCCCCTCGCTCTCCTCAGAATCGGCCCCAGCCCGCGAATAGTCCGCCTTTTTGAGCCAGAAGTAGGCCGTGCGATTATCGTGAGCGAGCCGGAACTTGCTGTAAACATGGCGCAAGAGACGTACTCGGGTAATCGGGTAGCTTTGATAAATCTCTTCGCACAGGACGCCGAGTTCCGCGCCGGCGCTGACCAGTTTGGAGGCCACTTCGAGAGTCTCCGGAGTGGTGGTGGAATACTGGAAACTTCCGGTATCGGTGCTGACAGCCGCAAAGAGACAATTCGCGATGGGTTTGGTGATTTTCCAACCGGCCCAACCGCAGAGTTCGTAGACCAATTCGCCGGTGCTTGGTTCTCGAGGGGAAATCCAGTTGATGTCGGCGTAACGGGTGTTGCTCGCGTGGTGGTCAATGTTGATGAACACCTGCCGGTCCTTGGTGTGTTCCGCACATTTCCCTAAACGCTCGAAGCTGGCGCAATCCGTGGCGATGACGGCATCAAACCGTTGTCCGCTTTGCGGCTTTTTTACCCGCCGATCCGGATCGAGGATTCGGAGTTTGTCGGGACAGCCATCATCATTCCAAACCGTGACGGTCTTGCCGGCATTCTCGAGCGCCACAGCCAGGCCTACCTGGGAACCAATGCAGTCACCATCGGGGCGGATATGGCCAACGATGCAGACCGTTTTGACTCCAGTGAGTGCTTCGAGCAGGTCCTGGACAGTCTTCGGTGGGGATTTCATGGCGAGCGAATTCGATTTCGACAGCTATGATTCAGGGCGTTGCGGCCGGAGGATTCGGGGGAATCGAGGGTTGAAGTTGGTCGAGGATGGCCAGCACACGGTTGCCCTCCTCAATGGAATCGTCGATCTGGAAACGGAGCTCGGGTGTGAACTTGAGTCGAACGTTGCCCCCGACCCGGGACTGAATCAGCTTCCCCCGCTCAGCGAGCAGTTTGACCACCTCTTTGCGTTGGGAAGGGGTCCCCACAAAGCCGAGAAACACGATTCCCGAGCGAAGATCACGGGCGATGCCAACATCATTCACCGTGAGCATACCAACCTCATCGAGCGCCATTTCCTGGCGCATCACCTCGGCAACTTCCTGTTTCAGCAACTCACGAACACGGGCGATACGACGGTTATTGTTTTCCATGGCGACAGACAATGACGTTCCCAGGCGGAGGTACGGCAAATCCCCCTCCGGTCCTGGGTCATAGGCGGGTCAGGACAGTTTCTGGGCCACCTTTTCGATGGTGTAATACTCAATGATATCCCCTTCCTGAGGATCATCGAAACCATCGAGGCGAACACCACATTCCATGCCGACGCGAACTTCGTTCACCTCTTCTTGGAAGCGCTTAAGCGTGAGCGAAACGCCCTCGTAAATAATGTGCGTGCGGCGGCGGACGCGCATCTTGCCGCGAACCAGCTTGCCCGAAGAAACGTAACAACCGGCCACCTTGCCTCCGTTGGACAACTCGAAGACCTTCCGAACTTCGGCCTGACCGACCACGACTTCCTTTTGCAAGGGATCGAGTAGTCCGGCCATGGCCTCTTTGACCTGGTCAATGAGCTCGTAAATGATCGCGTAGAGCTTGATCTGGACCCCTTCCCGCTTGGCGGCCTCAGCGGCACTACTATCCACCCGGGTATGGAATCCGAGGATTACCGCGTCGGCTGAACTGGCCAGTAGAACGTCACTTTCGGAAATTGCGCCGACGGCATCACGGACTATTTCCAACGAAACCTTAGCCGCTTCAATCTTTTCAAGCGCCTCACAAATGGCCTCAACCGAACCCTGCGTGTCGGCCTTAACGATGACCTTGAGGACTTTGGCGGATCGTTCGTCGATGCGACCGAAGATGTCCTCCAGGGTCTGCCGCTTGGGCCGCCCCCCGTCGAGATGAGATTTTTTGCGAGCGATCATTCGCTCTTCGGCCAGATCCCGGGCGGCCTTCTCATGTTCGACGGCACTGAATTCCGAACCCGCCTCGGGGACGCCATTAAGTCCCAAGACCCGAACGGCGACGGAAGGAGCGGCCTCCTTAAGTCGATTCCCTTCCTCATCCATCATCGAGCGCACTTTACCGTAGTGCTCACCGCAGATGATAACGTCGCCCTGACGTAGAGTTCCTTTTCGCACCAAAACCGTGGCGACGGGACCGCCCGGCTCGATGCCAGACTCAATGACATTGCCCTTGGCCTTACGGTTGGGGTTGGCCTTGAGTTCGAGCAATTCGGCTTGAAGCAGAATGCTTTCGATTAGCTTATCGACGCCTAGTCCCGTGAGTCCGGAACATTCAACATACAGCGTATCACCACCCCAGTCGTCTGGTACGAGTCCCTTTTCCTGAAGTTGCTGGCGAACCTTGAGGCTATTGGCGGCGGGATGATCGGTCTTGTTAACCGCCACGATGATCGGGACGCGAGCGGCGCGAGCATGAGCCAAAGCCTCAATCGTCTGCGGCATGACACCATCGTTGGCCGCGACCACCAGTACCACGATATCGGTGACGTTGGCGCCCCGGGCCCTCATGGCCGAGAAGGCCGCGTGACCTGGAGTATCCAGGAAGGTCAATTGCTGCAGTTTGCTCGTTAGAGGATTCGGATAGGAAATCGTGTAAGCCCCAATGTGTTGGGTGATTCCTCCAGCCTCGCCCGCGGCGACGTCCGACTTTCGGATGCGATCCAGCAGGGTGGTCTTACCATGGTCGACGTGACCCATGATCGTGATGACCGGAGCACGCGAGCGCAGGTCTTCCACGATGTCATCCTTATCCAGCTCAATCTTGGGCTCGCGAGGCTGAATGTTGGTCTTGTGCGTGTCGAGATCGCGGCGTTCGGTCTCGAATCGAAATCCATTCTTTGCGCAGAGACGTTGGGCGACTTCGGCGTCGATGGTTTGATTGACCGTGACAAACACACCCATCCCCATCAAATCGGCGATAATCTGGAAGGCCCGCCGGTTCATTTTTTCAGCCAACTCGCGAATCGCGATCGGCGGTTTCATGATAATTACCGGGGCATTCGAGGGCATCTGCACCCGCGGCGGAGCGGGTCGGGCGGGCGGGGGCGCGGGAGGACGGGGCGGCAGCGACTGTCCCGGACGTCCTCGGTCGGATGGGCCGCGTCCACGATCATCCCGAGCCGGGGGAGCGTTGCCGCCAGTCCTTCCTCGTTGAAAGCGGTCCAGATTAACCCGGCCAACCAAGTCACCCACCCGTGCGGCGGGCGGAGTCGGCGGTGGTGTCAGCGCCACCGGAACGGGTACCGGCGGAAGCGAGGGGGAGGGGGCCTGGGGCGGCGGCGGCGGGGCCGTGGCGGTCCCAACCACGGTGGGAACTTCAGGGACGGGTGCGACTGGAGCCTCGACCACTGGAGCCGCAGCCGGAACCAGAGCACTAGGCTCCGCGGTTTTCGCGAAAACCGGGGATCCTGTCTCGCCGTGAGGAGCGGTCGAGGTGGGCGGTCTTGGCTCGGGGGCCACCGCCACAGGGGGCTCCACTGACACCACGGGGGTCACCAAAGGCTCTGGAATTGAAACAGGAACCGGGGCCGGAGGAGCGGGTGGAACGATGATAAATGGCTGTTCTGACTCATCCGGGGCGGACTCTCCAGCTGTTGGAATCCCATCGACCCCGGCTGGGGCCAACGGCAGCAACTGGTCGCGCAGGTACTCGGCCGTGATTTTATCGAGCGAACTCGAGGCAACCTTCGCGGCAGTGATGCCCAATTCCTTCGCCTTGGAAAGCACGGCCTTATTCTCCAGCTTCAGCTCCTTGGCGATTTCGTAAATTCGAACGGGCATATTTTCGTTTTCTTCAAATCAAAAGCTCCTAACCTCGGAAATTCCGATGGCGAGGAGCGGAGTGGTAGACGGCCCACTCGGCCATTTACTCAAACCGGGGCGGGTGCCTCGGCGGCAGGCCCGGAAGCCTGTCGGCGAACCAACTCGCCCCGCACTGCCTCCAAAATGGTGGAAGCGGCAAGACCAATATCAGGGTTTTGGGCGAGATCAGCAACGCTGGCGTCCAGCAAGTCCTCGACCCCATGAAAGCCCATGTTGACCAGAATTCTGGCCTGATCCTCGGTAATTCCTGGAACGGCGGCCAATTCTTGAACCGCATGACCCACTCGCGCCTCAAAGCTATTTATATCAGCCTCGGGCTCGATGTCGATCTCCCAACCGGTCAAGCGTGAGGCCAAGCGAGCATTCTGCCCTCGACGCCCCACCGCGAGCGGCAGTTGATCCTGGGGAGTTGTCACCAAAATTCGTTTCCGAGCTTCATCCACCACGCAGCTCTTGATCCGGGCGGGATCCAAAGCCTTGGCCACAAACGCCCGAATGTCGGACGACCAGGGAATGATGTCGACCTTCTCGTTGTTCAATTCCCGAACGATGTTCTTAACTCGCTGGCCCCGCAGTCCAACACAGGCCCCGACCGGATCCACTTTGGAATCGCGGGAATAAACCGCCAGTTTGGTCCGAAATCCCGGCTCCCGGGCGATGGCCTTAACCTCAATGGTTCCATCCTTCAATTCAGCAACCTCGGACTTAAACAAGCTGAGCACGAACGCGGGATCGGCCCGACTGAGAATAATTTCCGGTCCGTGAATCGATTGTTCGATGGTCTTTAAAAGGCACCGAATCCGTTCACCAATTTGGTATTCCTCAGTCGGAACGCGTTCCCGATTGGGCAAAAGCGCCTCGGATTTTCCTAAATCCAGGACGACGTCCGATTTTTCGAAGCGCCGAACCGTTCCGCTCACAATTTCGCCGACTCGATCCTTGTACTCGGCATAAACCTTTTCCTTCTCGGCTTTGCGGATATAGCCAGTGAGGGCTTGTTTGGCGTGTTGGGAAGCAATTCGACCAAATCCGGAAGGTGTGACTTCAACTTCAACTTCGTCACCCACCTTAGCCTCAGAAAAACCGGCGCGTCGGGCATCAAAAACGGAGATCTGGTCGTGCTTGGAGATAATCCGATCGGCCACGATCAGCTTCGCCCAAGCTTGAATGACGCCAGATTTAGGGTTGATCTCGACCCGAAGTTCCCGTGCCGGCCCGACAGCCCGCTTGGCGGCCGCCAAGATAGCTTCTTGGACGGCACCGAGCAGGATTTCGCGGCTGATGCCCTTTTCCCTCTCAAAGAACTCTAGCTGTGCGAGCATGTCAGCATTCATAGGTCGTCAACATTCATCTCACTGGGGAAATAAAAAAGCCGGTTTGGAAAACCGACTTCTCCGTGGCGAACAACGCCTCCAGCAAGACGCTTACGAGACACGAGTAAACTTTCCCGACACTTATGCGTCAAGCCGAAGTTCCCAATGCCTCGAAGTGAGGAGGAGTATTGGTCGGCTGGCGCCGCAAGGTGCAGGGTTTCCGACTAGGTGCATCAAAGGTGGACATGCTCGGATACGGCACCGTCCGCCGCCAAAAAGTGTAGGACGCTCGGCAATAACGATTTTCCCCTTCGCTCGCGGTCCAACTGCGTTCCCGTTGAAAGCCGCCCGCCAAAGCCTATCCGGCGGCAGAGGATAAACACGGGCACCGCCTATCCAGATCTATTTCCCACCCAGGATCCATTTCCGTCCGCGTATGGGTCGTGCATTTGGCTTCCCCGTATTTGCCATCCGAGTTGCCGACCTCGGCCCAACTCGACTCTCCCTGAGTTCTTCACAGGAGCTAGAGACGGGCGTGGCGGCGCCGTCCAAGCCCAGTGCTGCGACTAATCGGCACCTTGGTCGATTCAGCTTCAGAGTACCTTCACTTCCGTCGGTGTTAGCGGATTCTTAGCCTCGGACGGAGGAATGACGTCCTCTGGTTCCCGGGTGAGAATGCGATGGGTCAATTCGCTGGCATCCGGATCGCCTGGCACCACCGCTGCGCAAAGGTTTCGGAACCGTGAGGATTCGGCCAGGGAATTCGGTCGGAATTTGGCTTTGCGTGATCCCTCATCGGGACCTTCACAGTCAAAGCACTTCTTCGAGAGGATGGGCGGTGCCTGGGATACAAAATCAAAGTGGGCTGCGGAGGCGGGGGCCGAAGTGCGGATCCGGTCGGCGGCGGTGGACGCACTGGCAGCGCCATCCGCGAGTATTAAAGGTATGTATCCAGGAATGGATGACGAGGTATGCCGGTAAGAACGACCATCGATGCCGACGGCGCGATAGTCCGAGCCATTCAGAAGGCTTCCGGGGACTTGGCGGGGCGGGGCGCCTCCGCCAAATTGAATGCGCGGATCCGAATCGTTTTGCCTTGCCGCCCCCCCAAAAATCGGCGTAAGTATCGTTCAGCCCAGCGAAATGTGCTCGGTCTCGTTTTAATACATGGTTAACCTTAATCTGGAGAGGGTCGCTTGAGCCGTCCCTTTATTCCTCGTCACGGTCCCCCGCAGCCGCAATACCGCATCAACGGGAAAATTCGCGCCCGTGAGGTTCGGGTCATCAATGCCGATGGGTCCCAAGCCGGCATCATGGATCTCGGAGCGGCCATCAATCTGGCTCGGACCCAAGGTCTCGATCTTGTAGAGATTGCCGCCTCGGCCACTCCACCCGTTTGCCGCGTAGTCGATTTCGGTAAATTCAAATACGAGCAGGCCAAACGGGAGCGCGATTCCAAGAAAAGTCAGCACGCGCACACCGTTAAGGAGGTCCAACTTTCCCCCCGAATCGACCCCCACGACCTAGGTATTAAGCTGGATCACGCCGTCGGCTTCCTCTGTGAAGACCACAAGGTGAAGGTCTCGCTTCGTTTTCGCGCTCGGGAAATGTCACGCACCCAAATCGGCATGGCCGTGATGGAGAAGTTCCTCAAGGATTTGACTCCTTGGGGCCTAGCCGATTTCGCCCCGAAACTTATCGGGCGCTCGATCACCGTCATGATCAGTCCGCTGCCCAAGAACAAGCGGGCCAAGAATCCCAAGGATAGTGGCGAAGCGGCTTCAAAAATGCACGAGCATGACATGCCTGCCCAAGTGGCCGCAATCGTCGCGGAACGTCCTCGTGACCAACGGATCGTGACCAATTTGGCCGATCAGTCGGTGCCAAACCTGGCCAACAATCCGTTGAAGAATTTCTCAGCTCCCACCAACTCCTGACGGAGTCGGTGGAGTCGGGGTGGGTGCAAGCATTCCACGTCTTCGCAACATTTCCTCCATAACCCGGTCCATGGCGTGCTCCGCCAAGGGCCGGGTTAGTTCGTCCAGACGGGCATTGGCCGCCTTCAGTTGCGTCGGATCGCCAGTTCTGGTCATGGGATTCTCCCGAGCCAAGACGCTTTCCACCTCTTCCAGTCCCCGTAAGAGCTGGTTTCGGTAATCCTCATCCAACTCGGCATCGTAATCGCCCATCGTGTTGCGAGTCGCCGTCAGGGTTTCGGCCGCCTTCAGCTTGGCCTCAATCCATTGCCGCGCTTTCAAATCGTCATACGCGTTTTCTACCGATTCCTCAATCATCCGGTTGACCTCGACGTCGCTCACGTCCACCGCCGACTTCATCTCCATAACCTTTTGGTGTCCGGTCTTCACATCGCGCGCCAGCACATGGAGCACCCCATTGGCATCGATCTCAAACTGCACGCCCACACGGGGCACCGCTTTCGGGGCCGGCTCAAACTCCAATTCGAAGCGACCCAACGACCAGTTATCCCGCGACCGTTCCCGTTCGCCTTGCAGCACGTGAATCAGCATGGACCGCTGTTGGTCGACCGCCGTGGTGAACAGTTCCCCTGCCTTCACCGGAATCGTGGTGTTGCGAGGTATAATCACATTCATCAGCCCTCCAAACGTTTCAATGCCCAGCGAAAGCGGCGTCACATCCAGCAGCAGCAGATTCCGGAATCCACCCGCCAGGATTTCCGCCTGAATCGCCGCCCCCAACGCAACGGCTTCGTCGGGATTGACGCTGGTGTTTAATTCTGGCCCTTCCTTCCGATGAAACTCCTCACCTAGTCGCAGCTCACCTCGCGCTTCGGCAAATTCGACACACCCAAACCATTCGGCGACCCGCCGACGCACCAGCGGCATGCGCGTCTGACCGCCCACCAGAATGATCTGATTTAGCTCCTTGGCTTCCAATTTGGCGTCTGACAGCGCGCGCAAGCAATGGGGTCGGGTCCGCTCGATCAAATCGCGAGTCAACCGTTCCAAGTCCTCCCGCGTGACGCGGCAGCTAAAGCTGAATTCCCCCTGAAGGAACGGCAAGGCGATCTCCACTTCAGTTTCCGAACTCAGCCGGATTTTAGCGTGTTCCGCGGCTTCTCGAAGCCGAGACAACAAGGATAAATCCCGAGTGACGTCAGGCCCTCCGGCCTGGCGAATCCGTTCGGCCAGAAACTCCGTGAGACGCCGGTCCAGATCATCTCCCCCCAGGCGGGTATCACCGTGGGTGCTGAGGACCTGGAACGTGCCTTGATTTAGCTCCAAAATTGACAGGTCAAAGGTTCCACCGCCCAAGTCATACACGGCGATTTTGGCCTCATCCTTCAGCTTGTCCAAACCGTAGGCGAGCGCCGCCGCAGTGGGTTCATTGACAATTCGTTCGACCTTAAATCCCGCCAACTCACCCGCCTTGATGGTGGCATTCCGTTGAGCATCGTTGAAATAGGCGGGGACCGTGATTACCGCGCGGGAAACTGGCTCACCCAGGGAAACCTCGGCGTCCTGCTTTAATTTCTTCAGAATCTCTGCCGAAATCTCTTCGGGTGTCCAAGCGCGACCCCAAAGCTCAATAGTAACCGGTCCTGCGCCCTCACCTTTTACCGGATAGGTGACGAGCATGTCCTCCCGGGGAATCTCGAAGCCGCGCCGCCCCATGAACCGCTTTACCGAATAAATCGTCTCCCGAGGCTTGAGCACTCGTACGCGGTTGGCGGGGTGTCCCACCAGAGGTGTCTGACCGAGACCCGGAACATGCACCACGGAGGGGGTGAGGCGCTGGCCGTTGGCATCCGCCAAGACATACGGGATTCCGCTGTCCACCACCGCGACCAAAGAGTTGGTCGTTCCGAGGTCAATTCCGACAATCTTTCCCATGAGCCCGACCAGCGTGGGGTAAGAAGGGCCGAGCGGCAAGCAGTGGACCCAAGCAGTCATTGACTTGCTTCGGCACTCGTTCAGGTGCGTTGATGCCCGCCCCAGGCTGCGCCTGCCCAGCAAAATGCCAATTCCGAAGCTTGCTGGAATCCGGTCGACTGAGCAGATTTTGCACTTAGCCCGCCCGCCCCTCTCAATCAATCATGAATGTCGAATGTCGCCACATCGGCCCAACTCGCCGGGCTTTTACGTTGATCGAGTTGCTGGTGGTCATTGCGATCATCGCCATCCTCGCCGGCATGCTCCTGCCCTCGCTCGCCAAAGCCAAAGCCAAAGCCACCGAGGCCAGATGCCGCAACAATCTCCGCCAACTGGGACTCGCCATGCTCATGTATCTCCCGGATCACCGAGAGGTGTTTCCCGGGGTGGCTTCGAGGGGGGCGTTTGAACCCATGCGAGAGGACTGGATCTTCTGGAATATCAATCGGACGGGAGTGGACCCGTTTTTTCTAGACCCGAAAAACAGCGCCATCGGACCGTATATCGGTCAGTTCTCAACCAACTTATTTCGGTGTCCGGCGGACCTCGACGTTCTGGATCGCCAGAAGGCCTTTCTCAAAAACCCGCGCTCAGGAAACCCGTTTCTCTACAGTTACGCCCTGACCAGTGTCGTCGACTCCCGTAATCACGGCATGGGGTCGATCTACGCGAAGGGCCAAACTCCGCTGCATTTTTATTCCCATCAGACCGTCAGTCCGGTCGAAAAAATGATGCTCGTGGAGGACAATGGTGACCCCAAACACGCCCAACTCATGAGCGGCGACGCTGGAAATGTGATTGATGACGGGCGCTGGGTCCCTCCGGGAAACATTCTATCGGCCCGACACAAGTATGGTCGCGGACAGGCGGCTACGCGCAGCGACCTGCTCAATAAGGGTCGGGGCATAGTCCAGTTTGGCGATGGGCATGTCGACACCTTGAGTCCGGCGAAAGCTCAGCAACCCGCGCATTTCGATCCCACAAAATGAACAGAGCTTACCCCGTCTGTGAATTGACCCGCGAGAATACTCCAAGGCATGCTCTTCCCACCATGTTCCCCATCCGTAGCGCTTTGTGTTTTCTGGGAGGAATCGGTCTGGTGTGGATGTCAGGCCTTCTCTCGGGATGCGCCACGAAAACCCACCCGACGGGAGTGGCGGTCTTTGAAACCAATAACGTCATTCGGGTGGAACTGAATGGCGCATTGTTTACTCAGTACAATTTCCGCGAAGTCTCTCGGCCTTTCCTTTTTCCAGTGCTCGATCCCGCGGGCCAACACTTGACCCGTCGCTGGCCCCAGGAAGACCCCGGCGGCGAGGATCGAGATCATCCGCATCATCGAGGAGTCTGGTGGGCGCACGGCGACGTCAACGGCGTGGATTTTTGGAGCGAAAGCAAGGACGCAGGACGCACTGTGCACCAGTCCTTCGCCGAGTTAAAATCCGGACGAGATACCGGCCTCATTACCTCGCGGAACCAGTGGATCGCCCGAGACGGAAAGATCATCGCGTCAGACGAACGGACCCTTCGGTTTCACGCGGTCAAGGGTCCCGAGCGCGTGGTGGATTTCTCAATCACGATTTTTGCGAGTCACGGAGACCTGATCCTGGGTGACACCAAAGAGGGTACCATGGCGATCCGCTTGGCCGAAACCATGCGCTTAAAGCAACCCAAAGGGGCACCCGGAGCTGGGCATATTGAGAACGCTGAAGGCGTAACGGACGATGCCACTTGGGGAAAACGCGCCGCCTGGGTGGATTATACCGGCCCCGTCCAAGGCCAGACGATGGGGGTCGCCATTTTTGATCGACCCGAGAATCCCCGGTTTCCCACCTGGTGGCATGTCCGGGACTACGGACTCTTCGCCGCCAATCCGTTTGGCGTGCATGATTTTGAGAAAAAAGAAAAAGGGGCGGGAAACCTCAAAATCCCGGCCGGTCAGAGTGTGACCTTTCATTATCGGTTTTACTTTCATCCGGGCGACACCGCCTCCGCCAAGCTGCCCGCACAGTACGCAGAATGGCTGAAAACCCCGATCCGCTAAAACGTCCAAACGAGCCAAGAATTATTCCACTAGTTCTCCTGCCATGAAGACCAATCGTCGTGACTTCCTCCGTGCCTCGGCAATTGCCGGAGCCGCCCTCACCCTGCCCCGCTCCCTTCTTGGGGCTCCCGCACCTGGATCGGTCCTGGGCGCTAATGGCGATATTCGGGTGGCCGTGATCGGCTTCAACAGCCGCGGTAAAGATCATATCGCGGGATTCCAAGGGTTGAAAGGGGTCCGCTTGGTCGCCTTGTGCGATGTCGACGAAGAGGTCTTGGGCCGGGAGGCCAAGCGTCAAGCCGACAAAGGAAACCCGGTTGCCATCTACACCGACGTCAGAAAATTGCTGGAAAACAAAGAGATCGACGCCATCTCCACCGCCACCCCCAATCACTGGCATTCGTTGATCGGCATCTGGGGCTGCCAGGCAGGGAAGGACGTCTACGTCGAAAAGCCCGTTTCCCACAATGTGGTCGAGGGACGTCAACTTGTGCGGGCCGCCCGAAAATACAATCGCATTGTCCAAACCGGTACCCAAAGCCGCTCCAATCCGGGCATGCGGGAAGCCGTCGAATGGGTCCAGGCCGGTAACCTGGGAGAAATCACGCTCGTCACCGGCCTGTGCTACAAGCCGCGTCAGAGCATCGGCAAAGTGACCGGCCCCACCCGCGTGCCTTTGTCGATCAATTATGATTTGTGGTGCGGCCCCACCCCGCTGCGCCCCTTGATGCGCGAAAAGCTGCATTATGATTGGCATTGGGTCTTCGAAACCGGCAATGGCGACCTTGGGAACCAAGGAATTCATCAGATGGACATCGCCCGGTGGATCCTGGGGGAAGATGAATTGAGTCCCGTCGTGTTTAGCGTCGGCGGTCGTTTTGGATACCTTGACGACGGGAACACTCCCAACACCCAGGTGGTGTACCACGGCTATAAAAAGGCTCCGTTAATCTTTGAGGTGCGAGGATTGCCAAAATCTCGGGAATTCCAGGATCCCAAACTCTGGAATGCCAACATGGATGACTACGAAGGCTCAAAAGTCGGCGTGGTCGTCCAATGCCGCAACGGCCGGATGGTCATCCCCTCCTACGACAGCGCCATCGCCTACGACTCGAGTGGAAAAGAGGTCAAACGCTTCAAAGGTGGAGCCGATCATTATGCCAATTTCATTGAAGCCGTCCGTGCCCGCGACGCCCGAATCTTGAATGCCGATATTCTTGAAGGACACCTGAGTAGCGCCTTGTGCCACACCGGCAATGTCAGTTATCGCCTGGGCGAGAAATTGACGCCGGGTGCGATCAAAGAACGCCTGCAGGACAATCACGAGATGTCCGAAGCCGTTGGCCGGATGACCAGTCACTTGGCCGCCAACGGAGTGGATTTTGGCCAGACCCCAGTAACTCTCGGTTCCTTCCTTCGGATGGATCCGGCGGACGAACGATTCGAACGGAATCGGGCCGCCAATCACCAATTAGCGGACGAAGGACGCAAAGGATTCGAGATTCCGACCCGCGTTTGAGCTGAAATAAAACCTTTTGCCCCCCCCCTCTTCGCCATCTTCGGCGGAGGGGTGCGGCGTGGGGTTAATGTCAATCCAGCCCGGAAGTGGCCCAGCAGTTCTGATTTTGAGAGAGGTGGCCGAGCGGGAGGTTGGGCGCGGAGGTGATCGAAGAACGTCTGGCGGGACGCTAGCCGGGCCCGCACCAGCCGGTAGGGCTCTTCGAGCCAGCCCAGGGCGGTATGCCCCAGGAACGCCAGGAGATTCAGGCTGGTGAGGACTGCCGCCAACTGCTTCTGGCCGTGACCCAAGTTGTGTTCGAGATGGTAGCCCTTGGTCTTGAGGGTGTTGTTGTTCTCGTTCTCGATTTTCCAGCGGGACCGCCCGGAAGCGACCAGGCTGGCGACGTTGGTCTCGTCGATCGGCCAGTCGGTCACCCAGGCGTTGTGATAGACCGTGTCGCCCTGGGCGTCGGTGACGCGGACTTCGCACCAGTTGACCTGGAGAGCGTCTTGGCCCTCGGCCAAGGTGGGCGC
>Ga0209591_10001066_pt1 | contig 35184 bp, 25 predicted proteins | sample MAT01_FD_187207 | JGI IMG/M metagenome (GOLD analysis project Ga0209591, IMG submission 187207) | Freshwater microbial communities from Lake Fryxell liftoff mats and glacier meltwater in Antarctica - MAT-01 (SPAdes) (version 2) | ecosystem: Environmental > Aquatic > Freshwater > Ice > Liftoff... | reverse complement strand
TAGCAATTTCAACGAAAGTGGATTGATATCTCGAAGTAAAAACATATAAAGCCTCTTTGAATACAACTCAATATTTTTATTATATCATATTAGTTGTTTTGTGTAATTAATTTTGTTGAGCTACTTACCTGCTAGTTGCCGCCATGTTGCTGGCTCCGTTTGCAGGGCCTGCCATGAATACCGCATTGGCTACGGCAAGGGGCGATCTCAAACTCTTGGGGCGCAGCATTTTACGCTACTTTGCTGCCCTGGGCGTCACGATCGTTACCACGGGATTGTTGAGTTTGATTCTGCAACAGCAAAACCCCACCAGCTTGATGATTGATGGCAGCCAAATTTCTTCGGTATCGGTGCTGATTCCCCTTGCAGCCGGAGCCGCCGGAGCGCTATCCCTGGTTCAGTCCGATCGCAGCAGCTTGGTGTCAGGAGCCGCTACCGGAATGCTGGTATCGGCTTCGCTAGCTCCCCCTGCTGGTTTGATTGGCATGGGGGGAGCAATTGGTCGTTGGGATCTGGCCCTCAACGGTGTGTTTTTACTGCTGTTGCAACTCGGCGGCATTAATTTAGCGGCGGCTTTGATGTTTCGCCTGTTTGGGCTATCGACTCAAGGAACTCGCTACGTGCGGGGGAAACGCGGTGTGTTCCCGGCGGCGATCGGAGTTAGCGCGATCGTACTCACGGCATTAATCATCTGGCAATTTTCCAATTCGCCTAACCTTCAGCGTTCTAGTCTGTCTCAACTGGCAAATTCTCAAGTGCAGGAGGTTGTAAAGCAAAGCAATTTAGCCAAGCTGGTAGAATCCAACGTTCGCTTCACCAGAGCCGACAATCCGGGGGATGATATTTTGTTATGTCAAGTCTACGTTCAGCGTCAGGCCCAAGTCACGCGATCGGCTCAACAAATTCGCGCCGATCTCACCAAAGCCATCCAAACTCGCTTGTTGAAGGAAGATTTTAACGCCACACCATTGGTAGATGTCACCGTGTTAGAAGCCCCTCCGATCTAGCCTTTCTCAAAAAGGTGAGAAATCAGTCGATTTTAGATTTTAGATTTTAGATTGAGGGAGTAATGTCAAGTCCGGTGGACTGACAACGATAAAATTGGATCGCGCGTGCGGACTTCAGTCCGCAAAATGGAGCGGACTGAAGTCCGCACTACGAACCCGATCGAATTTAGTAAACCAAAAAATCAACTACCATTCTCGGCCAGCGGCAAAGTAAACCAAAAAATCGCCCCAGCACCGGGACTGCTAATTACCCCAATTTCCCCGCCGTGAGCGCCAATAATTTGCCTGCAAAGATATAAACCCAAACCCAAACCCACCGAGTGTCGGGATTGATAACCCCTAACGTAAAGGTCAAACAGATGTTCGCACTGTTCCGGCAATATTCCCACTCCGTCATCTTCAACCGTACAGTAAATCATGCTATTTTGGGAATTGTTAATTGGGAATTGGTAATCTGTAATCGGTAATTTTTCTATATCCTGTTTCGTTTTGCTTTGATTAATTCTGATTTGTTCTGCCGTTATTAGTTGAGCGGAAACCGTTAAATTCAGTCCGGGCATATTGTGTTTTAAAGCATTAGAAATTAAATTGGAAAACACGCGCCACAACTGAGTAGTATCAGCATTCACTGCGGGTAAATCATCCGGCACTAAATTTTCAAAAGTAGCTTGAGCCTCATTCATTAAAGGCTCCAAATCGGCCGCCGCTGCTTCAACTACCGCCCTCAAATCCACCCGATCGCAGTGCAGCACCAAACCGCCCAATTCTCCGGCGTGAACTTCCAACAGCGAATTTATCAACCGCAATTGTTGTTCGCTACCTTGAATCATCCGATCCAAAACAGAGCGGGGAATTGCGATCGAATCTCCTGTTTTTGTTTGCCAATTCTTCAGCACCATTAACATTCCCGCTACCGGGTTTCGCAAGTCGTGAGAAAGAGCGTGAATAAACAATCGCTGCGATTCTTGTGCCTGTTTCCGCTGCGTGATATCCTCAACTAAACCCTCATAATAAAGCAAGGAACCGCTGCTATCTCGTACTGCCCGCGCTTTCTCGGAAATCCAGACAATACTGCCGTCACAGCGGTAAATTTTAGATTCAAAATCCGATACTGTGGTGCTTTCCGCGATCGATCGCAAAAACTGATTTCTGCGAACCGGATCGACGTACAACTGCCGCTCGATATCAGTAAACTTGGCCGTCACCTCTTCGGGAGAATCGCAGCCGTAAATCCGCGCCAAAGCTGGATTTGCCGTAATATAGCGGCCGTCGGGAGTGCTTTGAAAAATTCCCTCGCCGGCATTCTCAAAAATACTGCGATACTTCGCCTCCGCCACCTCCAATTGTTGGTAAGCAGATTCCAACTCGCGCTTGGTACTAAACTCAGTCCGTTGGAGAGATTCATACCAATAAACCGACAAATCGCAAATTAAACAAAACCAAAATAAATACAAGTAAAACCCGCTCAGTCTAAAAGCAGTATACCTAGCCAAACTCAAATTTAAAACCAAATTTATGCCGACGTGGCAGCACAAAACGCCGAGTTGAGAAATCAGGTGTAAGCGCCAGCGGACGGGCATCAGCGTAGCTTGGGTGAGAAATGCTAAACTCCAGGTTAGAATAGGTAAGTCCCCGACTTTTGCGGCGGCTAACCCAATCTGTACAAGGACTGTCAACGACCACGAAAAACCCAAAAACAGTAAACCGGGATAGCGTTTGCCGATCGCAGTTTTTTGCAGCACAAAACAAGTCAGTAAACCCAATTCTACAGCAGCGCTCGTGTACAAATAAATAATTTTAAACTCCCGGGGAGCGAAGATTGCTTCGCCCAGAAGATAGACAATGATTGTGAAGGCAAAAAAAATAGCAATTCCCACAGCAGGGCGCAGCCGATCTCGGAGGAAGCGATCGCGCCACACCTCGTAAACCGTTGACGCCTCAACTGATTTTGCATTGCCAGGATAATTCATAACTGACTGTAGGGTGCGCAGTGCGCACGTTAGCCCTAGATGTTGACAACAGGTAGCGAAAACCAGAAAGTCGAGCCACTTCCGGGAGTGCTTTCGACACCGATTTCGCCGCCATGAGCTTTGATAATTTGCCTGGAGAGGTACAATCCTAAACCCAGCCCTGTTAATTGTCGGCTATTCGGGTCTTCAACGTAAAGTTCAAACAGAGATTCCTGCTGTTTGGGGCTGATTCCGACTCCATTATCTGTTACAGTACAGCGAACCATTTTTACGGTGACTTCGGGCAATTCGTCGCCGATATTGCCAATTTGACTCTGATAGCGGGGCAGTTGGCAACTACCGTCGGGGTGAAGTTCGTTCAGGGTTTCCTGACTTTTCTGGGTGGTGTCGAGCATCCCAGGACGATCGCCCTCCTGAGAGGAGAGTTTAGGGATACAGCGGGCGATCGAAGTATTTTGGGATCTTAAAACCTGTAAATTTTCTTCATGAATTAGCGCTGATTCAACTTCAATTACCTCGGCTTTCAAAGTGATATTAACTCCCGGATGATTGTGTTTGATCGCATTAGTCAGCAGATTTTCTAGCACCCGTTGCAAGTGTTTGCTATCGGCATTGACTCTGGGCAAATCTGTCGGTATTTCCTGAGTTAAAGTTGCTTGATTCTTTACCAGAATTAGTTCTAAATCGGCAACAATTCGGGAAGTCAAAGACTGCAATTCCAGCGGTATAGTATTGAGGGAAATACCTTGAACCTCGCTAGCGTGAGCATCCAGCAGGGCATTAACCATAGTCAACTGATGTTCGCTACCCTGAACGATTCGCTGCAAGATTGATCGCGAAACCGGAACATCCTGTAGAGATTCACAGGACGATTTGTTGAGCAAATTTTTCAGCAGTATTAACATTCCCATAACTGGAGTGCGGAGATTGTGAGAAACTGCGTGCAAAAATAAGTCTTTGAGGCGGTTGCTTTCTTGCAGTTCGTGCATTTTTTGCTGTAGTTGGCGGGTGCGTTCCTCGACTTGAGATTCTAGGTTGGTATTCAGGGCTTTTACCTGCTGCAAAAGTTGGGCTTGCTGGAGGGCGATCGCCACTTGGGTAGCGAGTTTTTCTAACAAATCAATTTCAAATTCCTGCCATTGGCGGGGCCCGGAGCACTGGTTGACGGCCAAGATCCCGAATAATTCATCGCCGAGGACGATCGGCACATTTAACGTCGCTCGAATTTGATAGTCGCTGTAGCATTTAGCAACGACATCCCTAACTTGGACGCTAGCAGTATCGGAAATCGATCGGGCGCGGTTGTTAGCATAAAATGTCCTCAAGTATTCGATCTGGCTCTCGTCAGCCAGCACCCATCCCAAAATCGATCGGCATTCGGTACTCACAGACTCAGCCACAATTTTACCGTACACCCGTCTAGCAAGATGTACTTCGCCCGCTGTCATAATGCCGATGAAGGCGCGGTCAGCCTTGAAAAACTGCCGGACTTCCGCAACAGTAGTATTGAGAATTGCTTCGAGGTCGAGGGAGTGCCGAATCCGCAAGGCGATTTCTGATAGCAGCCGATCGCGATCAGACGATGCTCGCAAAGCCGCTTCGGAGCGGTGGCGTTCGGTTACATCTTGGACTGTGGCGGCGATGACGTTGGAGTTAATTGCCGACTGTTCGCAGACAGTGCGAACTTTCCCATCGGCAAGTATGATCCGGTAGTTAATGCAATAGGGTTTGCGCTCAAACATTGCTTGACATTGCGATCGAGCTACCAATTGCCGATCTTCTGGATGTACCGCCTCCAAAAAAACGGATGGTGTCGGTTTGACAGTTCCTGGAACCAAGCCCAAGAGCCGATAAAGTTCGTCCGACCACTGTAATTCTAGATTGGGTGTCAGTTGTTCGGGTGATTTCTGAAAGTGCTCAGTTGCTTCGATCGCAGTGCAATTTAGATCCCAATTACCTAACCCAGCGATGCGCTGGGCGTTAGCCAGACTAGCTTCGCGATCGCGCAACATCGCTGCCGTGCGACGCACCTCCACCAGGGCTTGCTGACGTTCTGCGACGGCGGCGGCTAACATCAGGGCGACAAGGGCGATCGTACCGATAAAAGCTTGTAAAAATAAAACCGCCTGTTGGAGATTGTCGCTTTTTGCCAAAAACGGGCCTTCTCCCTGCACCGTTCCCAAAATTGCGATGTAAGAGACGATCGAATAAGCAAAAATTGCTCCCGACGACTGAAACCGCAAAGCAGCCCAAACTATCAAAGGAAAAGGCAGATATTCCAGCGGATACAGGGCGCTAGCCTCCTGTGTTTTTGAGCAGAAAACCAACCAGCTAAAGCTCAGTAATAAAGTCAGCCATAGAACTATTTCTGCATAATTAACAATTAAAAATCTCAGATTAAAGTAGTTCTTGGTTGCTGGAGATGTGCTTGAATAATTGGGAATTGGAAATTGGTAATTGGAAATTGGTAATTGGTATTTTGTCCAATTGAAAAATGTTCTAAAATTTGAAATAATCGAGGGTTTTATCTCAGATTTTATATTGTCAACAACAGGCAAGATGCCTGTGCCACCGGAAAATTCATCTTTTAGACCATTTTCAAGCACAGGCAAGATGCCTGTGCCACCAGAAAATTCATCTTTTAGACCATTTTCAAGCACAGGCAAGATGCCTGTGCCACCGGAAAATTCATCTCTTGTAAAACAGGCATCTTGCCTGTTCCTAAACAAGTAATTAATAATGCTTAAACATCTCAGTTTTATGGGAAATTCAAAACTGGCAATAGCGTGGTTCAAAGTCAGCAAGACTGGCGTTACAATCAAAATTCCCATCCCATCTCCGAGCCAGGTAGTCCACCAGTTGCGAGAGAAATTGCTCCACTGAGCCCAACCAAAAATCGATGAGCCCAAGTTGCCGAGGGTAGAACCGAGGAAAGTAGACCCGATGACAGCACCCACCACCAAACCCATTACATCTTGCAATCGATCGAGCTTCGTCGAAAATCCACTCCGCCTCAGCGCCGATTCTCCCACTAAAGCTTGCACGGTGACGCTAAAGGCTGATGTAACTATGACGGCGGAGGGTATACCCGCAGTAGAGTTTAACAGCACCGAACCGACGGCAATTCCTGGCCACATCCGCCGTCCTCGCAGCAGCATTGCCGCCAGGGCGATACCAGCGGGCGGCCACACCGGGGAGGCTTCGGCTTTCACCAGTCCCAGTATCGACACTGCGAGTTTTCCGGTGATCAAGTAAGCCAGAGCGAGGATGCCGGTGTGCAGAAGCAATCGAGTGTGGCGGTTGAGCAGTTTCATGTTTAGGTGCGATCGAATCCTCCATTGCTGTTAATTTAGGCTGGTGTCGGGCGATCGAACTTCCTGCTGTCGAATCACCTGACTGGGGGAAGGGGAGAAGGGGAGTAGGGGAGATGGGGAGATTGGGAAAATCTTCCTTCTTCCTTCTTCCTTCTTCCTTCTTCCTTCTTCCTTCTTCCTTCTTCCTTCTTCCTTCTTCCTTCTTCCTTCTTCCTTCCTTCTTCCTTCTTCCTTCAATTAAAATCCAAAAGCCCGCTTACCATCCGGCTTAGTAGTCAGCCAATTTGTCTTAGCGGTGGCGAGTTGTTCTTCAGTAACCGTAGCGTCAGTCAGATTCGCGCCGCACAAATTCGCGCCCCGCAAATTCGCCTTGGTCAAATAAGCACCCGTCAAGTCAGCACCTCGGAAATCCGCACCTTCAAAATTCGCAGTGCTGCAATAAGCTTCAGTCAAATTTGCTCCTCGCAAATTCGCCTTAATTAACCTCGCGTGACCCAAATTAGCCCCAGACAAATCCGCTGCTTGCAAATTTGTCTTCACCAACCTAGCCTGATAAAAATTACTCCCCGCCAACTGCGATTTTTGCAGTTGCAAACCCGATAGTTCGCAGTCAGCAAAATCGCGTTTACCTTTAAAATATGCTGCTCGCAAGCTGTTAACGTCCCACTTAACAACAGATTTCGTTAGCCTTGACCCTGCTGCATTGCCATTGGAAAATGCGGCAGTCCCGAAAGTTCTGCCGGACTCTGCTAGACTGCGGGCAATTCTCGGCTGTATCCCCGTGTTTTCGTGCTGGGTGAATGAACTTCTACTGCGGATACTTTGCTTTGTCGATCGCAAATCTTGCTCGGTTTTGCTTCGCGGCGAAGGCCACGAAGTAGCCTCACCGTTAAATATCGTCGGTTCTTCAACTTTGTTGCCAAAGGCGTTAAATTGAGTTGCCAAGCCCTCGCAAAGGTCTGCGTCTTCAAATTCGCCATTCACAGCTTTGACGACATCTGCTGCGGATTGAAAGCGATGACTGACGATCGGCTTCAGCATCTTATCAAGAATCCGCACAAAATTTGGGCTTACCTGAACGTGAGGCTGCCAAACAATTTCGCCGGTTACTGCATCAAAATCTAAATCCTTGGGCGACTTTCCTGTCAGCAAGTACAAGCAAGTCATGCCCAAGGCGTAGATATCGCTAGCAAATGTTGGCCGTAGCGCCATTTGTTCCGGGGGAGCAAAACTAAATGTGCCGACTGAAAATTTCGTGTTGGCAGTTTGGTCAGTAGGGTCTAATAATATTGTTTGACTGACTTGATCTTTTACAGCTCCGAAGTCAATCAGAACTAAGTGATTGTCTTGAACTCGGCGAATAATATTTGCGGGTTTGATATCTCGATGAATTACTCCTTGGCTGTGGATGTATTGCACCACTGGCATAATTTCTAATAGAAAATTTTTAACGTCCGATTCATTGAAACGACCTGATTGTTTGACCTCTTGTTTCAAAGTCGAGCCTTTAACATACTCTTGAACTAAGTAAAATTGCTGTTCGGTTTCAAAATAATCTAACAGCCTCGGTACTTGCGGATGGTCGCCCAGTTGACCGAGAGTTTTCGCCTCTCGCTTAAATAATTCCCGTGCCATTTCTAAAACTCGCGGCGACGAACTACTGGGTCGCAGTTGCTTGACCACGCAACTCGGTTGACCGGGCAAAGAGATGTCTTTTGCCAGAAATGTAGCCCCAAAACCTCCTTGTCCTAACGGTTGAATTACTTGATAGCGAGCACGCAGCAGCAATCGCGCACCGCAAGCCTGACACTGGACGATCGAGTCAGGTGGATTTTGAGGATGTGGACAGCCGGGATTCACGCAGTAGCTCATGTTGATTGAGTGTGCCTATGTTTTTCTAATCTAGTCAGCATCGCTGGACTGTTGACCACCCTTGAAGATAGTTTGAAAACTTGCTAAAGTTATCCTGTTTCGTGTGAAATTTTTCTAAACTTAGGTGCTGTTTACGCTGTTAGATGTCTCTAGCATACCTCATTCTCTAAGTGAGAATGTTACTCATCCTCCAAGAGCCATCTGTCTTTGGGACAAATTATCATTTTTGCTGATCTATCACAAAATACTCTTGACAATATTCAACGACAGTGATATGCAGCTCCCAATGATTGATTCTGAGGCTACACAGTCAACAAACGGCATTCGCCAGAAGGTAGAATGTAGAAGGCATTGGTCAGAAGGCATCCGTCAGAATTTTGAATTTTTCCTAATGACTAATGACTAATGACTAATAACTAATGACTACTGACTCTCATTATGCGTATTTCTCTAAACTGGCTGCGGGAATTGGTGGATGTGACTCAGACTCCCGAAGACTTAGCCGAAACTCTGACAATGGCCGGATTTGAAGTCGAAGAAATCGAAGACCGCCGCCCCTGGGCCGATGGCGTGCTTTTGGGTAAGATAGTGGCGATCGAACAACATCCGAATGCAGACAAGCTACGAGTTTGTCAAGTCGATGTTGGCAAAGCCGAACCATTGAACATTGTTTGCGGCGCACCCAACGCTAGGGCCGACATTTACGTGCCTGTCGCTGTAGTCGGAACTTTTTTATCAACTATTGATTTAAAAATTAAACCGGCAAAGTTGCGAGGCATTCCATCCGAAGGCATGATTTGCTCTCTAGCAGAATTGGGACTGTCCAAAGAATCGGCAGGAATTCACATCTTTGACTTGGAAAATCCTGAATTGGGCAGCGATGTTCGCCCGCTTTTAGGTTTGGATGATGTAATTTTAGACTTGACAGCAACGGCGAATCGTGCTGACGCTTTGAGTATGGTTGGTGTGGCGCGGGAAGTGGCGGCGCTGACTGGGGCGAGTTTGAGAATTCCCGAAGTCGTAGATGTGGTGATTCAGGGCAAAGCAAGTCCTAATTTGACAGTAGAAATATCCGAGTCTGAAGGATGCCCGATTTATATCGGGACGGAAATTTCAGGAGTGAAAATTGCACCGTCTCCGGCTTGGTTACAGCAGCGGTTGCAGGCGGCGGGAGTGCGGCCGATTAATAATGTGGTTGACGTGACTAATTACATTTTATTGGAATGGGGTCAGCCCTTGCACGCTTTCGATCGCGATCGGCTACAATCTTTCACCGCCACCCAGGATATCAACATCGGTGTCCGGTTTGCCGCGCCCGGTGAATCATTCAAAACCTTGGACGGACAAAACCGCAATTTATTACCACAAAATCTGTTAATTACTGCTAGTGACAAACCCGTAGCCTTAGCTGGGGTGATGGGCGGCGAAGACACGGAAGTTCACGAAGGAACCCAAAATTTAGTCTTAGAAGCTGCGATTTTTGACCAGGCAACGATTCGCCGTTCTGCGCGCGCTCAAGGCTTGCGGAGCGAGGCTTCGATCCGCTACGAACGGGGGGTGAATCAGGCGGCCTTGACGACGGCTTGCAACCGTGCTGTCGCCCTAATTTTGGAGTTAGCTGGAGGCGCTGCGACGGTGCAGAAAACGGCGAGTTCTGGCGCGGATGATTTGAGTTTTTCGCGGACGATAGAATTGCGTTTAGATCGCGTAAATCTGGTTTTAGGCAAATTGAAAAGAGGCGAAACAGGCGGCAATTCCTATTTGGAACCGGAAGAGGTGAAAAATATCCTCACAGCTTTGGGCTGCGAAGTTATTCCTGCTGCAAAAGAACGGGTTTTTGCAATAACTATTCCACCTTACCGCTACCGCGATTTGGAAAGAGAAATTGACTTAGTTGAAGAAGTGGCGCGACTCCACGGTTATGACAATTTCTGCGAGACTTTGCCTAGCAAAACGGAACCCGGTTATTTGTCTGCGGAATACGCGGCAATTCGGAATGTGCGATCGGCTTTTCGGGCCGCTGGCTTGACGGAACTAATGCACTATTCCTTGGTGAAAACTGAGGGAGACAATCAGGTGGTGTTGGCGAATCCCTTGTTTGTGGAGTATTCGGCTTTGCGGACTGAAATGCTATCAGGTTTGATCGATGCTTTTGGGTACAATTTGGAGCAGGGAAACGGCGCGCTCAACGGTTTTGAGGTGGGCCGCATTTTCTGGAAAGATGGGGGTGTAATGAAGGAAGCAGATGCCGTTGCGGGGATTATTGGCGGCGACTCGACTGTGTGGAAATGGCAGCAAGGTGGGCGCGATCGACCTTTGACTTGGTTTGAGGCCAAAGGTATTCTGGAAAGCGTTTTTCAACAGTTGGGTTTGTCGGTGGAATATCGACAAGATGATGGTAAGCAAGATGTTTATCCGATGAATGGCGGGCAAGATGCCCACCCCACAAGACTGCATCCGGGCCGCACGGCTGCGTTATCATTAAACGGGAAACATTTAGGCATCTTTGGACAATTGCACCCACAATTGCAGCAAGAAAAGGATTTACCTGAGCAGGTTTATGTGTTTCAATTAGATTTAGCGGTGCTGTTAGCTGAATTAGGGCAATCTACAAATTCGACTCGCAAATTTGCAGCTTATTCCAGTTTCCCTGCTTCTGACAGAGACATTGCATTTTTCGCACCAATTGAAGTTGCGGTGGCTGAGATGGCTGGTGCGATGAAAAAGGCGGCTGGTAGCTTGCTGGATTCCGTGGAATTGTTCGACGAGTATCGCGGCGACAACGTGCCGGCGGGTCAACGTAGTTTAGCATTTCGGTTGGTTTATCGATCGGGCGATCGGACACTAAGCGAAACCGATGTCGAACCAGCCCAACAAAAAGTCCGCGATGTTTTAGTAGAAAAATTCGGCGTTAGTTTAAGAAGCTAACCGTAGGGGCGGTGCCCCCTGGCCCGCCCTCCCCTAACTCACACGCAAAGACTGAGAAACCGGGTTTCTTCTAAAATTTACCGCCATCAACTAACTATTTACATAAAAACCCGGTTTCTGCGGCCAAGCGAGTCCCAGATTCACTGCAAAAATCAATAATTTAAAGGCCGCAACATCTCCGATACCAAAAAATAGCAATCAGGAAACTGCAAAAGAGAAATACTCGCATCATCCGCCAGAATCACCCGACTCTGATAACCATCCTGACTCGGTTCTCGAAAAACATGAAGTTGCCGATTATTCACATCCAAAACCCAATAATCACTAATCCCCGACTCAGCATAAATTTTCGCTTTTATACCGCAATCCGTCCTCACAGTAGTATCCGCAACTTCAATAATCAGATAAATTTCTGAAGGAATTGGATGATGGTCTTCATAGTAAAGTGGATCTGGTATAACCACAGAAATATCCGGTTCAGGTTCCGAGTAATTATTCAGCCGAACCGGGTCTTGCAGTCGCACAAAAACCTGCTGTCCCAAACGGTTATCCAGTAATATCTTCGTGCGCGCAGTCGCCGCACCGTGGGCTGTTCCTTTTGCTGCCATCTTTACTATCTGCCCTGCCAGTAATTCTACCCGTTCATCTTCATCAAGAATACCAATTTCTGTCATCAGGTCATATTCTTGAACCGTCAACAGGCGAATGTCTAATAAAGTCATAGTTTTCTCCTCTATGAATTTAGTAATATTATAGTATAAGTTATAATCAGTCCCGTACTCCGACTGAAGAAACCGGGTTTTTAGTCGAATCGCGGGTTATAACAAGGTCTTTTGGTAAAAAACCCGGTTTCTGGGCCCCGTGGGACTAATAATTTAAACAGCGATAATGTCAAACTTATGGAAGAATTAATGGAGTTGAAGGAGTTGCTACACCGAGGTAAGGTTGCAGAGGCTCTAGTGTTGGTGGAAGAATTGGAAGAAATGAGTAAGTCCGATAAACTTAACAAAATTTTCAGTTATGGGATTATTCTGCTACTGCATCTGATTAAAAAAGTTGCTGAAAACCGTACTACTAAATCTTGGGAAACTTCGATTTTTAATGCGGTTAAGCAAATTCAACGCACCAACAAGCGACATAAAGCGAAAGGCACTTATCTCACGGAAGAGGAATTAGTCGAGACTTTGGAGGATGCCTATGAATCTGGGTTGAAGTCGGCGGCTTTAGAGGCTTTTGAAGGAATTTATGATGTCGAAGAAATTGCCAAGATGGTGAACCGAGATGATATTATGAAAATGGCGATCGGGTTGATTTTAGATAAATAACCTGAAATTTAGATTTTTTGAGAGGTTGACAAACATGACTAAATATGTGATGTGGGGAAGTTACTGCGAGGATGTCCTGGAAAAACGCGCACCATTTCGAGACGCGCACCTAGCCGGACTTGCCAAGCAAAAAGAATCGGGTGTATTAATTGCGATCGGGCCCACGAAGGATTTAACTAAAGTTTTCGCGATTTACGAAGCCGCAGACGAAGCCCAAGTCCGAGAATTAGTTGAAACAGATCCCTATTGGGTAAATGGGGTTTGGACTGAATACGACGTGAAAGAGTGGATTCAAGTTTTTTGAACCTCTATGGAATTTAGGAATGATTTCGCAAGTCGGTACAGAAATAAATTTACTTGACTAATAAATCAATATCGGCTATCATAGGAAAATTATATCAAATTCGGTTAAATAGATATAATTGTTGTAGGGGCGGGTTCACCAATAATAATTGCCTAAAGCCGACAATCTCGTAAACCCGCCCGGCCGATTATTATCAGCAATTAAGCGAACTTGATATTGCATAAGTTATCCAGCGGTGCGAGGAGGTTGCAGAGTGAATACCCTAAGAACGGCAGACGGAGATTTAGTTGCGGTTGACTGTGGCGACTTATTAGACAAGATTCTCGAAGTTTTAGAGAAGCCACAGACTCAGAATCCTTTTAAGATACATGGTAATGGCGATCGCCTACTCATCGACATTGACAGCATCGCCGAAGCAGTCGCAGGTTTGGGAGTAGAAAATCCTTTAGGTGCTTCCGAACGCGGTGTTCGTACCGCCACAGTCAACTTTACTCCCGGTTTCAAAGAACGCTTTCCAAGTCAAATTACCAAAATCAAAAATAGCTTAAAAGCTCGACTGGAATCTGCAATTAAGCAAGAAAATCAACAGCTTGACATCGAACAATTTGTTGCTAACTTAATCACAGATTTACAAGATTTTAAACGTCCTTCTGCCAATTTAGACTTTAGCTATCCTTTTGGCAACTATTCAGGGTTGCAAAAGCAGCGTTTGAGTATCACAAAAAATCCTAGCAGCAAAGAACTGCTAAAATTTCATAAACTAACTATCACCGTTAGTAAAACCAGCACATTTAATACCGAGCTAAAACAAGGCTTAGAAAATTATATCAAATCTCAGTTTGCTAGCGCTAGTGACAGCCAGCGGGAAGAGTTAGATTTCATTCTTCAAGATTTAGAAGAAGATGCTAAATCAGACTTTTACAAACTCAAAGAAATTGTAGATACAGAAACTATCGGCAAACTGAAAAAGCAAGCACAGATATGTTATTTAGAATTTCTGCAAGACAACCTTAGCACAAGCAATAACCCGTCAAATGCTGAGGGTATCATCTATTTACAAGACCTAATCCGTCGTCTCAAGCTGATTGATGAATATATCGGCAATCTCAATTTCAGAAATGCCGATGGCGATTACTTCGTCAACTATGCCGGCACTGACTTAAACTACCAAGACGCTTTTGCTCGTGCTGAAGCATTTGATATGCTGCCGATTATTCCCAAAATAGAAGGATATTTAGGAGAAACAAAAGACGAAAAAAACGGAGATATCCAGTTTGTTTTTGGACTCAAGCTCAAGTTTAATAACCCAGTGCAAGCCTATGGTGGAAAAACAGTCTTTGAATATTATCTCAATCTGCTTGACCCGGAAAGTGAGGAACACCAAGCCGAACTTGATAACCCTGCTAGAAAAGAAATCTTTGCCAGAAAACTCTTGAAGTTACTATTGTTGTACTACTTCGTTTTTACCGGAAAAGACCCGTCATCAGATGGTTATACAGTTGACTCAGATTTAGAATACGATCCAATTCCAGGATTTAAAGAAAAAGTATTAAAAATATTCAACGGGTCTGATGAAGCATCGAAAAAAAGAGTTTTACAAGACATCAAAAAAGATTTTGAACAATCTAACATTGCCTCTAAAATAGACACGCTCAAGAATCTCTTGCAAAAAATTCTGAAACACAAGCATTTACCGAAAGAATTTCCGCTTCACATTTCGGTCAAAAAAAGCATTTTAGAGGATAGTATGAAAACTATTTCTACAAACTCTACATTCTTTAAGCCTGAGCTACGAACCAAACCCAAAGAAGTATTAAAATATATAGCTATTGGTCAAGCAAAGGCTACAGAAAATTCCCTATGTACTCTCACAGCTAAAATTGCAATTAGTGATGTTCATTATTTTGCTACTGACGACCTGCAAAGCTTCAGTATGGAGTATGATATCACAGGAGTGAAAGCTCTGCCAGTGCTGCTAATGCCAAAAGAGCAACTATCCAGAAAAACCTATGAGAACCTGTTTACAAGACGAAAAATAGTCGCCTTTCCCTACAGTCTAGCTAGCAATAAATGGGATGCTAAAAAAACTTTTGTCTATCGATTTACCTTCGATTTACTTGCCTATACTTGCCTCAAGTTGTTGTTGGAAAAGCAAAGCAGATTATTCATTCCCATACTACGACTGCAACTTAGCAATCAACAGTCAGATTCACCAGTGGAAGAGTTCATGCGTTCTTTATCTAAAAGGTTATCGCATTTACTCAACGAGGAACATCGCTCTAATTCTCAGGGTATTGATATCAGAAATTTAGAATATAAAGCCCCCAATGTGATGAGTTCCCTGTATTCTGTGTTGCCGAAAAAATTCACCTTTGCTAACCCGTCAGATTCTCCAAAAGAATTGGACAAACTCGCTATAGTTATAGTTTCCAGTCGCGAGAGCGATGCTAGGTGGAATAGCGACCAAAAACTGTCGAATTTGCAGGGAGAAATTGTCGGAGCAATTCGTCAAAAAGATGGTTCTGTCCGGCTACAATTGCTCAAAACCTTCTCAGAAACCTACGAACACGAACAGATGTTTAAAGAACCTACTGTGGTGCGAGATGAAATCGGAAAAATTTACCAAATGGGATTCAGGCATTTTCTCTACATTGCCAAGGCTCCTTATTCTAGCACCCTGCACATGACACAAAAAGAAGAAGCTTTATTCTTCATGTCAAAAGATGTGATTAAATATTTTAAAGAAAACTACAGTGACATCAAAATTTACCCGATGTTTTTTGATAAATACTATGCAGTTAAATTATCAGAAAGATTGGGAGTAAATTCTTTGTATATTCAGGATACGCTGGAGTTGACAGCTTTAGTAAAAGACCCAAGCAAGCGCTCCATTGTATTTTTCAACCTGTTTAATGGACTGGTAGTAGGCGCAGAGGCTGAACGCAATTATAGGGGTGTAATTTCCTATGCTACTTTGTTGAATATCTATAAAGAGATACTGGACGATAGACATATTTATCAGGGATTGATTGACGATACTCAGCTAAAAAATGACATTTTGCAGTATTTGACTTTGTTCCACTTTTCTCGCTACGAAAAAGAAAGCGGTAAAAATGGTAAAATTAGTTTTAAATTAGATCCTTACGAAAACCTCATAGGAGATCAATCCGTAGGTAAACTATCTTTGTACAAGCATATGGGAGGAATTGCGGAGTTTAATGCCTTGGCGTTTTTGACTAAAGTTAAAGAAGTTTTAAATACACCAACAGGAGGCGCGCAGTCATGAAATCTAAAATAGCAGAAGATTTGGGGCGTTTGTTTGAAGTTGGGTTTAATATTGGGATTCTTGCTTGCATTAAAGAGAAGCAAATTAAGCATAAGTTTGCAAATTTGTACCTTCAGGAATTGCAGCAGCTAGAGTTTCCGAAGATGCTGAGGAAAATTACTGATAAAATAACCAGTCCTCTGGAAAGAAAGATGGCTGAAAAATGGAGTGTATTTTTCCTACAAAAAGGCTTTCTATCAGGTTTAAACTTTTTTCGAGAGTACCTGGAATCTACAGGTTGGAATGAGCCAAATAAACTACGACGTTTGGAAATTTTGTATTACCAATCCTGTTTTTGTGATGAGAGCAGTATTGGCACTTATGTTAAAGGTGAGAAACAATGGTTTGGAGAAGTATTATCACAATTTGACCAGATTGATAATGTTTCTCAGTATATTGAAGATTACAAAGGGAAAGGTGAGTTTCTGAGAGCTGACACTCTAATATTACTGCGATATGGTAGGCAATTTAGGATTCTGTGTGTAGATTTGTCGGTGTTTTCGATGAGGACATTCGATGATGTTACGGATCTAAACTATTTAGAGATTATCAGACGTTCTTTGAGACGAGATATGAACTATTTGCGATCGAAAAGTGTGTTTTCTAAACTTCGCATAGATACTGAAAGTTGTGATGTCCATTTTTCGGAAGGTTTGAAGAGTTATTTTACTGCTTTTAAGTATGATGATAAGGAGAGTGCTAAATTAATTCAAGCTGGCGGTTATGCTTATAGTTTTTATGAATTTCTCCGAGAAACGGGGATACTTGCTGATGATTCGCCACTAATATTTAATGCGGTGGGATATAGCGATCGCGGAATTAGCGCTATGTCTGTCCGTCCCGAAAATTTAGATGTTTTGAAAACTTGCCACCTAATTTATAAGCATGATTCTAGTCCTCAAGAAATCGCCGATGCTCGCAAGCTAGTTTTAAATAAAATCAAGCGGAGTGCTTACCACAGCTTCGATCGCGGAAAAGAGCTTATTGACGATATATTAGCAATGTCGGCAGATAAAATCAATGTTGTGCGCCACACAGAGCGACTTGAGGGTTTTGTCAACTCGGTGGGAATTGTGCCGGATGAATTGATGCAGCAGTTGGGATTGAGTGGAACTTTGACTTTGCGGAATGCTCACGCTCAACTGATTGAAAAAGCTCTAGAATCTGCTGCTACTTATATCTTTTTGACTGGAAATCCTGGTATTGGGAAGACGACTGCGATCGCCAATTTTCTCACAGCCCATGTAAACGATGGATTTCTGTTCTTTTATGTCAGTCCCAGAAAACAGGTAAATCTAGATATTATCGACAAGTTCAAAAAACCTGGTACTGACGATTTATGGGATGATAAAATATTAGCAATTAATACCTATAGCGACTTAATTAAAGATAGCGGCCATAAATATACTGTGCAGTATCTCTCGAATCAGCGGCAGGGAGAATTTCCATTGAAGACTGTTAAGTTTCAAGATAGCAGAGAAACTAAGCGTCAAAATAGGCGATCGAACCGACTCGAAAGACAAGCAGAAAATTTAATAAAAGATCGTGGACGGAATACTAAGGGCGTACTTAACAGCATTTGTGAAGCGATTTCTACCCTGATTGATACTAAAGATTTCAACAACATTGTCGCGACTGTTTCTATCCAAGCTTTAAAGAAAACTGATGCGGGGGACACGTTAAAACATTTTGAGAAAATTTTTAGGAATGCTTACATTGCAAGGGAAAATAGGGTGCTTCCCGATCGCATGAAAGACATCTCCGGTCGCATCAAGCATTTATTTATCATGATCGATGAGATTACTGGGGATGAGGGAGGCGTAGAATTTTTAAACGGCATCAATGAGATCCTAAACACGTATGGATTGAAAAATAATTCTCACGGGTTTAATACAAAGGTGATTGTTGCAGATGCTTCCATCGTTGACAAGGCTGTAATCAGTCAACACTTAAGCGATACCTCTGCTGAACCAGATAAAATCTATTTTCGGAAAGCTGAAAATCCAGGTTTACCTCTGTCAGTCGAGCATTTTAAGTTTAAGGAAACTGACTCAACTCTGATTAATACTAACTCGTATCCTGCCAAAAGTTTAAGCATTACCTATAAGGTTTTTATTGAATCTTGCAAGTTTAGTGAAGATGCTTTGCTAGATAAAGAGACTGATTTAACCAAGGAAAGACAAGGGGAAATCTTACAGGATATAGAAGCTCTTTTAAAACGCTCAGATGTTGAACAACTGATAGTTTATATTCAGGATAAACAAAGATTGGGTGATTTGATAAACAAGATTAGGGAGCATCGAGGTGAGTTTGAGAAAGGAACGGATTATATAGAAATACACGCTAATATTGGTGAGGAAGAAAAAGAGTTAGTTCAAAAATGCAAAGAAGATGTGAAGGTAGTATTTATGACTGCTTCAGGTAGTCGTGGGCTATCTTTTCCCAGGGCTAAACACATTTTGGTTGAAATTCCGAGGTTTGAAATAGAGAAAAACCTGATGGAATTGATTCAGGTAATTTATCGGGGGCGCGGAAAGGATGAGATTGATAATCAAGATAAAGAATTAATTTTCTATTTGGGCGATCGGGCAGTGTATTTTGAAGATAACAAAGAGATATCGATACAGGAAAGTAAACTGAGTCTTTTAAATATTTTGTTGATTTTGAAAGCATCTATAATGACGCGAATTTATGGTTGCGGGCAAATTGGTTCAGATAAGTTTATCATTATACCGATCGGCGGCAAGTCTGTATTGGCTGCTGGTGAAACATTTTCGTCCCAAATGAAAAAGCTAATCGACCTGTTGAAAAGCGAGCACAGGAAGAATAGGAGCGATCGGCGTTTACCACAAGTATATAATAGTCTCGAAGATTTACTCGGTCAAGCTGATTTTGCCTTGAGAGAGAATGTTGAGTCTAGTGGTAAATCCCAGACTTCGTATCTGACACAGCGCGAGTTTTTCAACAATCAATTTTCTCAGTTAGTAAGTGAAGGTTTCGAGAAGTTATTAAGCCTTGACAACCTGGAACTCGGCTACATGAGTGGCGGTTTGTTAGTAGTGCCGATCGCATCGCAAACTTTGGAGGAAACCTATATTATGCCTCTGGTAAAAATAGCCAAAACTGCTAATAGTGAACTTTGGCATAATATGCAAACAATTAGCCGTAGTAGTTCCTATTCAGAGACTTTGCAATTTGCCATTAAAGATGCGATGGAGTTAGTTCAAAAACTGACAGATTCTGTTGACAAAACACAAAGATTTGAGCAAAGCAGCCAGCGAACTGACCAGTATTATGCCTTGCCATTGTTTGCGTTTATTGCTGGGGAAGTATTCAGCGAATATTTTGCTAGTAACCCGGAAGAACCGAAATACCAACATTTCCGAGATATCTTGACTCAATATATCCGGGCGCTGTATCCTGTTGGTAATGTTTTGCCTATTGGAGATAAGTATCAATATTTCCCGTTTGTTGTGTTTAGGAGTTACAGTTTAGAACAGGTGAGGGAAAAGATATTTACGGATAAGTATCTGTTGAGTTCTAATGAGTTGAATATACTAAATTTAATTTTGTCTGAAAAAATGTGAAATCGGGGGTTGACATGGTGAATGTTTTAAGATTCGATAATAGTGATTTAGTAACTGTAGATTATGGCGATTTGCTGGACAAAATTTTAGAAGTTTTGCAGGGGAAAAACCCGTTTAGCATTTCGGGCGATCGCAAACGTTTACTAATAGATATTGATACACTGGCTAATCAAGTCGCTACTTGCAAAGAAGTGCAGAATCCTTTGGGTGATTCTGAAAATCAAGCAGATTCTGCTACGGTGAACTTTCTCCCGGAAGTTGAGGTGCGTTTTCGCAGTCAAGTTAGGGAGATTCAAGCTTGTTTGCGCCATAAATTAGAATCTGCTGTGGGAAATAGTATTGCAATTGGCAAATTTGCAGCTAGTTTAACCAGTCCCCTAGAGTCTTTTAAAGGTAAGGGAAGTGAGTTGGGTTTCAAGTATGATTTTGGCAAATGCTATGATAGTTTGCAGAAACAGAAGCTGAGTTTGGAATGCTTAGATTCTGACTGCGATTCGCTGCTGAAGTTTCATAAAGTAACTATTGTCGTCCGCAATGCAGATATTTTTCAAGAAGAGTTGAAAGCTGGCTTAAAGAATTATATTGCTGAAAATGCCGAGAATAAAGACGATCGTGAAGAACTTAATTTTCGGCTTGATGAAATGGTGGAAAATCCAACTTCTGATTTTCACCGTCTGGTGCGAGTTGTGGATCGGGAAACTCTGGGACAATTGAAGAAAGAAGCGACAATTACTTACTTGGAGTATCTTTTAGAAAATCTTGATTCAACTACCGAAAATGTGCGCGGTTTAATTTATTTGCAAGATTTGATTCGCCGTATGAGGTTAATAGAAGCATATATCAGCGATATTAATAAGCCTGACGGCGATTACTTGGTTAGCTATCAGGGCACTCAGGTTAATTACAGAGATATGTTTTCGCGATCGGAAGCTTTTGATTATTTGCCGATCGTTCCGATTATAGCAGGTAGTCTGGGAGAAACTACGGATGACTCTGGGGGCGATCGCCAATTTGTTTTTGGCCTCAAACTCAAGTTTGGCAACCCTGTTCAATCGCGGGGAGGCGATCGCGTATTGGACTACTATCTTAATTTGCTAAATCCCGACAGCGAGGAACATCTCGCCGCATTGGAGGCACCAGCAAATCGTGAGACTTTCTTCCGCAAGGTATTAAAAATAGCATTTTTGTATCACTTTGTCTTTGCCTCGTCTCAGAATCCGCTAGCAGCCAATTATAGTCCAGAAGCAGAACTAGAATACGATCCGATCGCAGGATTTGAGCGAGTAGTCATGCCGATATTACAAAGCTCTAATGAAGAGCATAAAAAGCAGCTTTTTCGCAACTTTTTTAAGCGATTTCAAGAAATTAATATCACCCACAAAATCAACTATCTCAAGCAATTGCTGCAAAAATGTATTTTAGATCAAACTATTTTATCACCTCGAACAGAACCGCGACTGATTTTGGTTAAAAGAGGTTTACTGGAAAATATCGATCGTACTTTGACAACCGGAATTTTTTTTAAGGAGGTTGTGGGGCGCAATCCGAAGGAAACACTTCAGTATATTTCGGTGGTAAAGCCAAATGTCAGCACAAGAGCAATTTGTCAATTGCCTCTGAATATTACTATTGAAGATGTTCGCTATTTTCCAACCGATGAATCTCAAAGTTTTAGCATGGAATACAATATCAAAGGTATGCAGGTTTTACCAGTAGTTTGGGTTCCTAAAGCCGATCGCTCTAGAGAGGTTTTTTATAAAAATTTTCCGAATAAATCCATCGTATTTCCCTACGACAACCGACGGTTAGATAGCAAGGGAGGCTTGAAACCACAAGCGGCTTTTGTTTACAAGTTTGCTGTGGCCCTGATGTCGTATATTTGCCTGCAAATCTTGTTAGACAAATTACCAAATAATTTATTTGTCCCGATGGTCAGACTTCATGAAGGCGACTCAAAAAATCCTTCACCTTCGGAAAAGTTTATTGGGCATTTCTCTAAAACATTATGTCATATTTTGAGCGAAAAACAGCGATCGAACTCCAAGGGATTCCGCATCATGGGAACTCCGAGTGGTTTGACAATCCGAAACGGTTTGAGTTCACTGTATTCAATACTACCTAAAAAGTTTCGATTCAACAATGTACAGTTATCTTCTGAGTTGGATAATTTAGCGATTATTGCGGTATCTACCAGGGATAGCGATGTAAAAAAGGGTAAGGGCAATCGTGCTGACAGAAAAGCCTGTTTGATGGGCGAAGTCACCGGAATCAGGCGTCAAGAAGATGATACTATTCAGGTGGGAATGCTGAAAACTTTTTCGGAAAACTACAGTTTTCAGCATCTTTATACTCAGCCATCAATTCTCGGAGATATTGTCACCCAGTTATACAATCGAGGCTATCGAAATTTTTTATATATCTCGCAAGCACCTTATATGAGTACGCTGCATATTACTCAAAATGATGAAGATGATAAATTGTTTTTTATGTCGAAAGATATCATCCGAATTTTGAAAGGAGAGCGGGAAGATATTAGAATTTACCCGGTATTTTTTGATAAATACTACGTCCACAGTCCCAAACAGCATAGAGGAGAATCTTTTTATATTCAAGATACAGCGCAGCTTAGCAGCTTGTTTGCAGATACGAGCAAGCAAGCTGCTGTGTTTTTTAATTTGTTTAACGGGATTAAAGTGGAGCAAGGTGAGAAAAACTTTTACAATGGAGTGATTTCCTATTCGACGCTATTGAATATTTATGAGGGAATTCTTGATGACCAAAATATTCGTCAAGGTTTGATTTATGATGGTATAATCAAAGATACTTTGCTGCATTATCTCACGATTTTTCACTTCTCTCGGTATAAAGCTCGGCAAAAAATCAGTCTCAAGCTAGATCCATTCGATCGCATTATTGGCGATGATTCTGTTGGTGCTCTATCTATATTTAGTCATGGGGGCGGGGGGGCGGATTTTAACTCGCTGGCTTTTTTGAATAAGGTAAGAGAAGTATTGAGCGTAACGGAGACTGTATAATAACCAAAAAGCAACAAAACTCACTTCAAAAAAATATGACTGTCAAAGTAGGAGACATCGCACCGGATTTCACTTTATCATCTCAAACAGGCTCATCCGTCAGCCTCAAGGACTTTCGAGGTAAAAAAAACGTCATCGTCTACTTTTACCCCAAAGATGACACCCCTGGATGCACAGCGGAAGCTTGCGCTTTTCGTGATAGTTATGAAGTTTTCAAAGACGCAGGTGCAGAAGTAATTGGGATTAGCGATGATTCCCAGCAGTCTCACCAAAAATTCGCTACCAAATATCAGTTACCTTTCACCTTGTTGAGCGATACGGGCAATAAAGTGCGGCAATTATATGGCGTTCCTGCTACACTATGGATTATGCCCGGTAGAGTTACTTATGCGATCGACAAACAAGGTGTTGTCAAGCATATTTTTGACTCGATGTTGGATTTTAAGGGGCACGTTTCGGAGGCGCTGAAGACTTTGGAAGGTATTAAAAGTTAGATTGGTTTTTTCATATCGTTTATGATTGGATCGGAATGATTTAACCGCAGAGAGCGCAGAGAACACAGAGAAATAGAAGCGCATTCGATATCATATCGTTTCCGGTTGCATCGGAATATTATAGAGGACACGGCACTGCCGTGTCCCTACCGCGATTAATTGTAGGGACACGGCACTGCTGTGTCCTGATTGTGCGATCGTAATTAGCAATTCACAATTATCTAACCTTTCGCAGCAACTGATTTTTCAGGTACAGCGCTTTCGGCAGTTTTGCCATTTTTGCTATTACCGTTGCCGTTGGCATTGCGGGGTTGGATAACTCCATAGCCGCCGTGAGTCTTGCGTTGGTAGAGCACGTTAATTTCACCTGTTTCCGCATTACGGAACATATAGAAATCGTGATCGATAATCTCCAATTGTTCCAAAGCTTCTTGCACACTCATCGCAGGCATGGCAAAATACTTTGTCCTGACTACCTCGGCTGGAAGTTCGGGAGTTCGATCGCCAATCAAGTCGGCAACAACAGGAAGTTCATCCACCACAGCTACCGTTTTAGCATTAGTCTGGGTTTTATTGTCGTGGCGTTTTTCCTTGAATTTCCGCAGTTGACGGGCTATTTTGTCGGCAACTAAATCGATGCTGGCATAAAGGCTTTCCGTGCTTTCTTCAGCCCGAATCACGCTGCCATTAGCATAGATAGTCACCTCAGCAGTCTGCTTAGGATTGATCCTGGGATTACGAGCCACCGATAGATGGATGTCCACTTCCGTCGTCAAAGTTTGAAAATGGCTAACTGCCTTTTCAATCTTTTGGTTGACGTACTCGCGAATTGCATCGGTGATTTCTATATTTTTACCCTGGATAACAAGCTTCATAGAGCCCCCTCCCTTCTGTAACGTGGGTATGTTTCATACAATAGCACTATGTATTCTACAAAACACTTATTTTCAAAGTTTTTTTTAAGTGTTGACAATTCTTAATTTTAACTGCGTCAATATTCAGTACAAACACTCTTGATTTTTTTATGCTTTTACCTTCTTTTTCTCAATATCTGAATTCTCAATCCTGCTGGCTCCTCGATTGGGGACAAGTACCCTATTCCCAAGCTTGGGAAATCCAGCAAAAACTGGTGCAAGAACGCCGGGAAAATCCTGATTTGCCTGATGTGCTGATTTTGCTGGAACATCCGCCGGTTTACACTTTGGGGCTGGGATCGAAGTTGGAATTTCTGAAATTTGACAGCGAAACTCAGCCGGAATTGCACCGAGTTGAGCGCGGTGGTGAGGTGACTTACCATTGTCCAGGCCAGTTGGTGGGCTATCCGATTTTAAATTTGCGCCGTCATCAGCAGGATTTGCACTGGTATTTGCGGCAGTTGGAGGAAGTGCTGCTGGGAGTGTTGGAAGTTTGCGGGCTGAAGGGTTCGCGGGTTCCGGGAATGACTGGGGTTTGGGTGGATGGCACCAAGGTGGGGGCGATCGGCATTAAAGTCAGCCGCTGGATTACCATGCACGGTTTTGCTTTAAATGTTTGCCCGGATCTAGCAGGTTTTGGGCAAATTGTACCTTGCGGGATTCCAGATAAATCGGTTGGTAGTTTGGAGCAGTTTATTCCCGGAATTGAGGTCGATCGCGTGAGGGCGATCGTGGTGGCTGAGTTTGCAGAAGTTTTTGGGGTGGAAATTGTGCGATCGGAATTAACCATCCCAGCCTCATCTAACTCCGACGCTCTAATTCTTTAATCACTCTCAGAACAAACAGCGACATGAAAGCGCCAATTAATGCAAGCTGCCACAACCCGCATCCTGCCGCAGTTCCTAATGCTGCTGACACCCAAATAGCCGCCGCAGACGTGAGCCCGTGAACTTCTGGTTTGCCTTTTTCCTGCTGACATTCCCGCAGGATTTCTCCGCCTCCGAGAAACCCAATTCCGGCGGCAATGCCTTGAATTACGCGCTCGATCGCATCTCGTTCATTTTCATGTTTACCTATTGCCAGCGGTATTAAAACAAACAGTGCAGAACCCATACTTACCAGCATATGAGTCCTCAAACCTGCTGGTTTGTGCCGCAGTTGGCGTTCCCATCCAATAATTCCCCCAACAAACATGGCCAGGCACAACCTTAATAGTATGCCTGGCCAATTATCGGGAGACCACAAGTTAGCGATGGACAATGTTTTGCTGCAAATAATTAATCGGAAGATTCCAATATTAGCGCAGCACGATATCCGATCGCAATCTCACTGATAAATCTTCTTCTGGACGAATCACGATCACGTCAACGCTGCGCCGCCCCAGCAATACTCCAGCTAAAGCGCCAATGCCAGCGCCGCCCAATATTTCTTCAGTGGCGATCGCTTTGTCGCCCGTAATTCCACCCAGCGCGGCTGCTGCTGCTGCACCCAATGCTGCACCTTGCAATACTGAACCTCCAGCAGCACCTTTTTGAACTCTTTCGGTTCTGGTAATAATTCCAGAATTTCCGTTAATCCGATAGCGTTGGCGGCGACTGATAATTAACTCTCTGGCAACAAATTGAGTACCGATTTGATTGCCTCTTCTGATCGGGCGTAATTCTCCGACAATCTGGCTGCCTGCGGGGATTAATACTCTACCTTGATTTGTGCGAATGTCTTGCGCTACTGTTAAAGTTAGAGGTGCAGTTTCTTCGCGGGTGACAATAATTTTGTCTTTTTCATAGCTAACTGGAATTACACTGCCCGAGGGGATTCGGATGCTATCAAATTGTGAAATTCGTTGTTGAGCTTCGGCGGGAGTTGCTACTACCAGCGGCGCGCTGGTTACAACTGTAATTCCGAGTGCGAGGATTGCTGCTGTTGCCGTTAGCCATTTTTGAGAAGTAATCATATATTTTGTCTTCTTGGTTTGTTTTTTTACTTAGGAATTGACTGCTGCTAAACTTGTTTTTGGTTTCCGATTCATTTGATGTTTTTATTATGGCAGGCTGGAATTAGGGAAGTTGGGAAGATAAGGTAGATAATAAAATATTTGAAAATTTCGGAAAATCTCGAAACTCAGCAAGACTCAGACAATCTGGAAGATAAGGAAGATATGGCATCGGGCATGGGGCATTGGGCATTGGGCATTGGGCATTGGGCATTGGGCATTGGGCTTGAAAACTGTCAACTGTCAACTGTCAACTGTCAACTGTTTTCAAGGCTAACAATCCTGCACCGAAAGCTGGTTCGTATTTGGGCGAAATTACTTGGGCTTTTGGGGCGATCGCACTTATTGCAGCTTCAAACCTACCCCGGCAATTTACCTCGCTACCCCACACACCTCCAATTGTCACAATTTCAAAATCTTCTGTTTGGTTAAATAGCTCTACAATAGCTGTTTTTGTGGCTAAGGTTAATTCTGCCACTGCACTATTAATAATGTCATCAGCGATGCGATCGCCCTCTGCTGCCGCGCGATCGACAATTGGTGCTAAACCTGCAATTTCTTTCACACCCCAACCGCGCCGATAAACAACTTCTACCAATTCTTCCAGGTTTTTTAGACCTAAATATACTTGAAATTTTTCGGCAAGTGTGGTATAATTTGCGCGTCCGTCATAGAATTTCAAAGCAGCTTGCAAACCGCGAATTGCGATGTCATATCCGCTACCTTCATCGCCTAAAAGATATCCCCAACCGCCGACTCGTTTAGTTTCCCCTAGACGGTTTTGCCCGAAAACAATTGAGCCGGTTCCTGAAATCACCGCAATCCCTGAATCATGGCCGATACCTCCCACCAGGGCGATCGCGCAGTCGCTACAAACTACGATATTCCGAGGTTGCCATAATTGGTTAATTGGTAGATCGTGAGTTAACTGCAAATTCTGGACAAAAAACTGCACGATTTCAATATCTCTGGGACGCCCGACGCCTGCTAATCCCAGACAAATTGCTTTGATGTTGAAATGGCGATCGACTTTGATGTTAGCGGATAAAATTGCTTGTTCGATCGCCAATTGAATCGATCGTTTGGCCGTCTCAATTCCCAGGGTTTGATAATTTGATGGGCCTGCTTCGCCCCGTCCCAAAACATTTTTATTTTCGTCCATTAACAGACAAATAGTCTTAGTTCCGCCGCCGTCTATACCGAATACATAACTCATGCCAAAATTCTTAATTTATGTTACCAACTAACATCTTGACGGCTGTGACACAATGCGGCTATGCTCAGTTCTATGAGTTGCTTTGTTCAGATGAAGCAACCGCCGTCGCCCAAAAATCTAGTAACGCCCCTCAAAGCTGCGCGAACAGCAATGGAAGGCTTGACCCTCAAACTGATTACGGCAGTCTGGAGGCTAACGGAAGATTTTGACATCCACCCCGCCGTAAAACGGACGGGGATTCCATCTACTTCAACAAATCAAAAATTGACAACTGTCGAAATTCTGGTTGGGTTGACGCTTCATCGGATGCAGCTACTTTAAAAGCAGTCTTACGCTTTCCTCCACGTCCATTTAAAGTCTCCGATTGCCCACCGGCGACTAGAATATTAACCGCAGCATTGATATCTCTATCATGTTGAGTGCCACAGTTTAAACAAGTCCACTCTCTAACTGAAAGCTCTTTTTTGCCACCTTTAAATCCACAACAGGAACATCTTTGAGAAGTTGGCTCCCATCTGTCTATAGTCCGAAAATCTCTCCCATACATCTCGCATTTAGCTTCTAACATAGTTCGGAAACTACGCCATCCTAAATCCGAGATAGCACGGGACAATTTGCGGTTTTTGATCATTCCTGATGTGTTCAAGTCCTCTAAAACAATCGTTTGATTTTCACGAATGATTTTAGTTGACAGCTTCTGAATAAAATCTGTGCGAGTATCCTTAATCTTGCCATGCAGACAGGCCAGTCTTTTCCTAGCTTTTTCTCTGCGCTTACTGCCTTTTTGTTTTCGAGAAAGATTGCGATTAAGTTTTCTTAACCGTTTTAGCTTCTTCTTTAATGGTTTAGGTGCTTTAACCTTTTCACCATTACTCAATGTGGCAAAGTCAATAATTCCTAAATCAATCCCGACCGATTTACCGTTGTCGGGCAATTTAACAGGACTAATCTCTACTACAAAGCTCAGAAAATAGCGATCGGCACTATCTTTGATTACCGTCACGCTAGAAGGAACCGAGGGAAGTGGACGACTCCAAACTATTTTTAGCTTACCAATTTTGGCTAGATAAACTTTGTCTGGATGTACTTTAAATCCGTTTCTGGTAAATCGAGCAGATTGTTGAGATTTTCGTCTCTTGAAATTAGGCGGTTTAACTTTCTTTCCTTTACGCTTCCCGTTGCAGGAATTAAAGAAGTTTTGATAAGCTTGACCTAAATCATTGATAGATTGTTGCAGAGCAATAGCTGAAACTTCTCCCAACCATTGACGATTTTCTAGTTGTTTCGCTTGAGTTATAAATTGTTTTTGAAGTTCAACTCCTCCCTTGTATTTTTCACCTTGTTGATGAGATTCTTTGCAGAAACCTAACGCATCATTCCACACGACTCTCACGCACCCGAACAATTTAGCGAGTGCGATTTTCTGTGAGTCGAGCGGATAAATTCGATAGCGATATCTGAGTTTCATATTACTATTGTACAGGAAATCTCCGTCCACAAACAATGAAAAAAAGACTTGATTTTTGAATTGAAGAGTTTGAGTTTAAGATGCTTGAAGATTATTGCAAATCTGTTGGACGCACAAAGCCGAAGATACGAGCGAGAATTGATGAGAAATCTTATTCAATTAGAAAAGCCGTCCTAGAAGGACGGGGCTTTAGACCCATTTTTTCGGTAACATCGTCTGTAGCCGCCCTGTTATGTGTTGAAATGCGGGTGCAACCGGAATTGATAGGATCCGCAGAAATGTCGCAAAACCCGGTTTCTTCTGTTTTGCGCCGTTTCTGCGGAGTAATGTCACACATTGTTAGGGTCAATTCCGGCGGCTCGCAGTCGATCGAGCAATCGCTGTTTTTCCAGCCGTTCCTGTTCTAGTTGAGTCTCAGCTAGAGCTAACTGAGTCTCAGCTTGCTCTAACTGAGTCTCAACTTGCTCTAACTGAGTCTCAGCTTGCTCTAACTGAGTCTCAGCTTGTTCTGCCCGCTGTTTTTCTATTTCAGCTCGTTCCGAACCAATTAGCAGCAAATTTCCCTCCGAATCCCACCATCGTAACCAGATTTGTGTCTGATTCTGATAGCTGCCTTCCCACAATCCCAACTCCACTCCTAAAGGCGGAATCGGATAATGCCCGCGCTCGTTGGGAACTATTTCTTGATAGCGGCTATCTGCCAAGTGATAAACTTCTAACTTGTTAGTTTTGATCTCGAAGATGCCGTAAAAAGGTATGTGGACGATGCGCTCGTAAACCCAGAACTTGCCTGGTTTTTGTACTTCTCCATCTTCATTGTACAAAGGAGTTTTGTCTCTTTCCTCAGAGCCGTTGCCGGAGGCAAATTCGATCGCAATTAACGGAGATAAATATTCTTTCCACAGAACGTAGGAGCGGCGATTTTGACCGTTTACTTTCGGCGGTACGTCAGGAACGTAGAACCAATCAGGGGCTTCGGCGCCTTTTTCGGCTGGTTCGGTTTCTCGCCAGTAGATGCCGCAATCTTGACCAATCGCATATAGTCCGTTGGGATGTCTCAGCTCCAAAATTGGCCCGATCGAATCTGTGAGAATTATGCTCTGAGGGTGTTCTTGAAAGTTCTTCACAAAGGTTCCATCTTCCTCTGGCAATTGGGTGTGATCTGGAAATGGTTTTGGTAAATCTGAAATGATTGTAGAAGTCATGGGATTTCCGATTTTAGATTTCCGATTTTAGATTGTCAACCGCAGATATAATCTATCGATTTTAGATTGTTCAGCGCAGGTATAACCTATTTTTGCAGCAAGTAATACAGGCTTTTCTTCCTCTTACTAAGCTTTGTGTGATGTATCTATTCTAGACTTGGTACAATTATATCAAATGGACAGGGAAATGCTAATAATAATTAAACCTAATAAGACCAACCAAACGAGATGGCGCTGACACCAATTTTTGATTGATTGCGGCCAGCCTCCACTGATGTAACGGCTCATCTGTGGCACAAGCGGCTCGGCTTTGTTGTGATAAAGGGTGCATTCTTGGGCTTTGGGACGCTGCGGGTAGTTGCAGGTATCGTCTTCGTGGTAAGTACAGGTAGTGCACAGAAATTCTGTTGATGCCGATCGATACAGGGGGATACCCGGATGACCGAAAGCCTTGAGAGGGGTTTGGCAGTGCGGACAGGAAATCGCTTGGGCGTCTACAGGTTGGTGACAGCGGGCGCAATCAGGCATTGATTTTGCTAGTGATGGGGTAAGGTTGTTGATGGGCTCATTAGCGGGTTTTCCGAACGCCGATTGGTGCGATCGAACTCGCCATCAGGTGACTAGATGCTTCAAAATAGAAATGTCGGTCAGCGCTGGTGTAACTTTAAGTTTACAAATGGTTTCGCAGCTTTGGCAGTCGGCTTGAGTCGATCGGGTATTACGGAGCAAACAACCGGAAAAATCTATGGATAACAATAACTTACTCAAACAACTGGTAATGCTGGGCATTGGTACTACCTCCCTGGTAGCCGAGAAATTGCAGGAAGCTAGCGAACAATGGGTCAAAGATGGCAAAATCAATCCTGAGCAAGCCAAAACCTTTGTTGATGACATGACGGAACAGCTTAAGTCGGAGCAGGGTAATTGGGAGACGCAGTTACAGCGGCAATTGCGGAATATCCTGCAAGATATGGGTGTGCCCAGACAGTCGGAAATGGATGAGTTGCGCGGTAGGCTCGATCGACTCGAACGTCAGATGCGGGATCTAGAAAATCGCAACTGGCGCTAAGGAAAAATCGGCGAACCACTTCGCTACTATCTTGTGATAAGATTGTCAACCGAAGGCAGAAGGCTCAAAAAAGCACTTATATCGAAGGCAGAAGGTAAAATTACAAACATTCTGACTTCATTGTTTCTTTTGCCTTTAAAATTAACTGAAATCTGCCATATTTTGGTAGAAAATTTCAGATAAAATTTCGTAGTTCTGGTTGTACAAGATATCTTAGATATCTGAGAGATCGCCGTTAAAAGTATCAGGAGGATTAATTTTGCGAGGAATTTTGGTCAGCTTGGGCGTAATGCTAGTTTGCTTTGTGTTTTTGATAGTCGCTCAAATGAGTGGTTATGTGCCCACAGCAGTTGCCGCCGAAGTGAATAATCCTTTAACCGATGTTGCGCTTGAGATCCTCTCAGCGAAGTCTTTCACTGATGATAGCTTGCTAGTAGCTGATGCTAATTTACCTGAAGTACCAGCTACTATCGCTGGCAATAACATGACTGAAAATACTGAGAAAACTGTCACCACAGATTCAGGTCTGAAATATGTTGAATTGAAAGAGGGTGATGGGGCGACTCCAAAAACTGGTCAAACGGTTGTCGTGCACTACACTGGCACTTTGGAGGATGGCACGAAATTTGATAGTTCGCGCGATCGTAATTCTCCTTTTCAGTTCAAAATCGGCGTGGGCCAAGTAATTAAGGGCTGGGATGAAGGTGTCGGTACAATGAAAGTTGGAGAACGCCGCAAGTTGATTATTCCTCCAGACCTCGGTTACGGTGCTCGCGGTGCAGGTGGAGTGATTCCTCCGAATGCTACGCTGATTTTTGATGTGGAATTGTTAAAAATCTCTGGTTAAGTAAGCTCAACGTAAGTAGTAGGGACATGGCAATGCCTTGTCCCTAGAGGAATATATCGATCGCTTAACAGTTGACAGTTGACCTGTGACAGTTGACAGTGAAGTTTTTAGGCAGGGGATTTAAGCCCCAGCCTAAAAACAATCCACCTAAAGGTGGGGGCTTAAATCCCCTGTGATGCAGGTCAATCTAAGCTGTTCTACATTTAAATTGTGTGTCAAAAATCAATAAAACTTTTGTGGGACGGGCTAGAAGCCCATCCCTAATTTCCTATTTAAATGCGCAACAGCTTATCTGTTTTGCTTTGAAGCGATCGCACATTTAAATTGTATATTTAGAACGGGCGGGACACCTCACTCATTGTTTAATTTTTTTTGATATGCAATTTAAATCCAGAACAGCTTAGGATCGCGAATTAAATAATTTACACAAGTTTATGGGATGGGCTCTCCCGCCCATCCCACAAGAACAATAAAGATTGTAAGTTATTTAATTCTCATTCCTAAGCAAAACCGTCGCAGCAAATCGGTCAAATCAGATTATGCTATACACAGAGATATCCGAGCCATCCTATGGGCGGTACTCGACATACATAAAAATACTAAGTTGAAGTCGTTGGAGCCTTTAATAATGGTTCAATTTCATATTCAAACAGATAGCGATATTCCAGCATCGACCCAACTATTCAATCAAATCAGATTTGCGATCGCCTCGCGACAATTTCCGCCCGGACATCGCTTACCCAGCACCAGACAACTAGCCATGCAGACGGGTTTGCACCGCAACACCATCAGCAAAGTATATCGACAGCTAGAAAATACCGGACTCGTAGAAGCCCAAGCTGGATCGGGGATTTACGTCCGCGCCCAAGGCCACGAAGGCGGCAGCAAACTCAAATCCGCAATCCTCGATCAATATCCCCTTGCCAACAAAGTAGTTCAAGAAAGTCTCGATCATCTTCTGGGACAAGGCTGTACGCTCAATCAAGCGAGGGAATTATTTTTGGCCGAAATTGACTGGCGGCTCCGGTGCAGCGCGCGAGTAATCGTCACAGCCCCGACTGAAGACATCGGCGTCGGGGAGTTGATGGCGAAAGAACTCGAACAAGCTCTGCGTATTCCGATCCAGTTAGTAGCGATGGAAGAGTTGGGTATTTTTCTCGATCAAATCTCTTCGGGAACTGTGATCACGAGCCGATATTTTATCGGAGAAGCAGAATTGATTTCGGCACCTCGATCGGTGCGAGTCATTCCCGTGGACATCTACGATTATGTTCAGGAGATCAAGTTAGTCGGGGATTTGCCGAAAGATAGTTATTTGGGTTTAGTCAGTCTGAGCCCAGGAATGCTGCGATCGACTGAAGTGATCATTCACAGCATCCGGGGCGAAGATTTGCTGGTGATGACGGCTTTGTTGTCAGATACCTACAAGATTAACTCGATCGTGCGATCGGCCAGAACAATTTTTTGCGACCAACCGAGTTTTGCTACAGTCAAAGCTGCCATCAATGCGGCCAGAGAAGATATTATTCGTCCCCCGCACCTGGTATGCTCGGAAAATTATATCGGCTCTAAGTCGATTAATTTGCTGAAGCGCGAGTTGGGCTTGGGGTAAGTCAGTTGACAGTTGGCAGTTGGCAGTTGACAGTTGGCAGTTGTTATTTGTTGTTCTAATTTCCAATAACCAATAACCAATAACCAATAACCAATAACCAATAACCAATAACCAATAACCAATAACCAATAACCAATAACCAATAACCCATGCCAATTGAAATCCAACCTTCAATTAATTTTAAAACAGCGATCGAAAGTCGGCGGGCCGCTCGCAGTTTCAAACCCGATCGAATTCCCCCAGCAATATTGGCAGAAATTTTGCGATTGGGAGTGCGATCGCCCTCTGGTTTCAACTTGCAGCCTTGGCGATTTATCGTAGTTCAAGACGTAGCCAGCAAGGAAAAATTAAAAACTTGCGCTTTCGATCAGCGCCAAGTGGTAGAAGCGCCAGTCGTATTAATCTGCTGTGGCGATCGGCGCGCTACCCAACCCGAAAACATCGAAGCCGTCATCGAATTGGGTAAATCCGCAGGCGGAATGAATGACAACTTAGCCAATTATCTGCGGCAAGCAATCCCGCAATTGTTCGAGAATCGTCCCTGCTTCGAGTCCCTAGAAACTTGGACAAACAGGCATACAATGCTCGCAGTAGCTCATTTAATGCTGGCAGCTCAAAGCTTTGGAGTTGACAGTTGTCCGATGGAAGGTTTTGCAGCCATCAAGGTCAAAGAAGCCTTTCAAATTCCCGAAGAAGTAGATGTTTGCTGTTTGCTACCGCTTGGTTATGCAGCAGAACCTTTCAAACAATACGGTGGACGTTTTGACATAACTCAAGTTTATTACAGCGAAAGTTATGGAGAAGCCTTGCAAGTTGAGATTTGAGAGTTAAGATTTAGAATGAATCGGTGTCAAAGTTCAAATAAACTGATATCTTGCACAAAGGTCAATAAGCCTTTTACGGGCGGGCAGGATATCCACCCCACAAAAAAATCCACTCTTTGTGGAACAGGCCCGAAAGCCTGTTATTGAAAATGGTGCTCTTTGGTCAGAACAAATCAAAAATCCCGAAAGTTCCACAATCTAACATCCCAAATCTAAAGTCGTAAGTGGTGAGATCAGACAGAGGAAAAACATGACAGTAGCAGAGCGACAAAGTAACGCACAAATTCTAGAAGTAAAATTGCAGAAACATTTGCAAGCAGCCGGATTTAAAAATTTACCGCTTTATATCAGTTGCGATTTTCGAGATGAATCTTTGACGGTTGTGGGAGAACACCCGCGCAGTTTAGTTCTCAAAGCAAAACCGACTTTTGCGGTGTTAGAAGCAGCAATTCTCGAAATAGAACCGGAATCTATTCAACAGATTGGACTTTGCCTCAAAATTACTGGGCAAAAACAGCCTTACGCTTTCCATTCTTTTACGATGCACCACCCTGTTTTGTCCAGACCAAAAACAGTGGAGATATTCAAAAAACCCGAAATACCCGCAGCAGAAACGGGGATAGTCTTAGCAGAAAATCCGGCGGATACAGCGGATGTAGCTGAGGATTTGCCGTTAGAAACAGAGGTGAAAAATGCCGGGGGCGATGAATATTTCCCCAATTTTTCGGATAGTTCCAGCAATTCTGAGCCGATCGCCTTTAAGGTAACTACAATTCCGGGAGATTTTGCAGAAAATCCCTTCAATCCGCTAGATATGGAAGCGGTAACAGTTTCTCAAACACCAAAATATTCACCGTGGGCGGTGCTGGCGGCGA
>Ga0209591_10001065_pt1 | contig 35187 bp, 22 predicted proteins | sample MAT01_FD_187207 | JGI IMG/M metagenome (GOLD analysis project Ga0209591, IMG submission 187207) | Freshwater microbial communities from Lake Fryxell liftoff mats and glacier meltwater in Antarctica - MAT-01 (SPAdes) (version 2) | ecosystem: Environmental > Aquatic > Freshwater > Ice > Liftoff... | reverse complement strand
TATTGCCGACGGCCTTACCGCCATCCGAAAGCGAGACGGCCAACAACTGCCCTCGCTGATTAACTTAGCGACCGGACCGAGCCGCACAGCCGACATCGAAAAAACGCTGGTACTCGGTGCACACGGACCGCGCGAGGTTTACGTTTTCCTGTTGGATCGCCCCTGAGCGGCCAACCACAGGCCAACCCAAGCGCAAGCAAACCGCAAAAAAAACGCAAGCAAGACGTTAGGGAAGCGCAGTTGATCCGCACACCCCCCGCAAAAGCCCTGCTTAGACAGCGGGAACTAAAGGCACATGGGCAAACCGGCAGGCCATAACATTTATTTTGTTTCGGACGCCCATCTGGGCGTCCCGAATTACGCCAGCAGCCTTCAACGCGAAAAAAAGCTCGTGGAATGGCTCGACGCCGCTTCGCAAGATGCCGCTGCCATCCACCTGGTCGGCGACTTGTTTGATTTCTGGTTCGAGTACCGCCACGCCGTGCCCCGCGGCTTTGTGCGGGTGTTGGGCAAACTGGCCGAACTGCGCGACCGCGGCATCGACCTCTACGTGTACACCGGCAACCACGACTTGTGGATGTTCGACTACTTTGAACAGGAGCTCGGTATCCCCGTATTCCGCGAACCCCAATCCTGGACCTATCACGGCAGCCGCTTTCTGGTCGGGCACGGAGACGGCATAGGCCCGGGCGATCACGGGTACAAATTCATCAAACGGGTGTTTAGCAACCGCTGGTGCCAGTGGGCTTTCGCCCGCCTACACCCCAATCTGGGCGTGGGCATGGCGCTCTATTGGTCGCGAAAAAGCCGGCAGGCCGACGCTCACAAAGACGAGACCTTCAAGGGCGAAACCGAGCCTCAGGTCATCCACGCACGCCAAGTGCTGCAGCGCGAACCTTACCGCTACTTTATCTTCGGGCACCGCCACTGCGCCGCCCTTTACCCGCTCCGTCCAGATAGCACCTTTTGCAACCTCGGCGACTGGATCACGCAGTTCAGCTACGCCGTTTTTGACGGGCAAAATCTGGCGCTCAAGACCTGGACGCAGGAACCGCCCGCTCCTCCCCTTCCATCAAAGCCCTCGAAGTCATCCACGCAACACGCGGCATCCTTAAAAATACTGCTCATGTTGCTGCTCTTTTTCGGGGGAATCGCCCCCGTCCCCGCACAACCCATTCCCGGTGCGCGAACGCAGGAACCCGCCGCAACCGACCAAACAGCACCGCTGTACACCGTGCCAGGTCGCTTTGTGGATCTGTCGCTGGACGGCCTCGGCAACCTGTTCGCCTTGGGCGAAGACGGCGAAGTTCTGCGCTACCGTGAAGACGGCGCGCTGCTTTACCGCTTCAGCGAAGTGCGCTTCGGCAGCGTTGGCAGCCTGGACGTATCCAACGCGCTGCGGGTTTTGGTGTACTACCCCGACTACCTTACGGCCGTGCTGCTTAGCAACACGCTGGCCATCAGCGGCGAAATCAATTTTCGCCAGTTGGGTTTTAACAAAATCAGGGCGGTAGGCCTGGCGCGTGACGGGCAGTTGTGGCTGTACGACGAAGCCAATTTCGAACTGATAAAAATTGACGAAAGGGGCCAGATCATTCGCCGCAGCGAACCGCTGAACTACGTGTTGGGGCTTGACCTTCAACCCCGGCAACTCATTGAACGCAATGACCGCCTCTTTCTGCGCGACCCGGAACACGGCATTCTGGTGTTTGACCTGTTTGGCACGTATGAATACCGCTTTGGCGGGGAGGGCGTAACACACATGCAGGTTTACGCCGAGCAGGTGTTGTACGAAAATGCCAGCGGTGTTTTTTTCCACGATTTGCGGAGTTTGGCCGAAGGACCTTTCCAAATGCCACAGGGCAGCCCGCTGCGCTGGACGATGGATGCGCGGCGCATGGCGCTGTTATATGAAAAAGGAATTTCAGTATACGATCTTCCCTGATTCAATTACTTAAGCCCTTCCCCGATTCCTGCAGCGCCCGCTTACCTTTGCGCCATGCTTGAGAAATTGGAAATCCTGCAAGACCGCTGGCGCAATTTAGGCGAGCAGCTCAATGACCCGGAGCTCATCCGGGACATGAAGCGCTACAAGCAGACTCACAAACAATACAAAGACCTGGACGGCATCATGCAAGCTTTCCGGGAGTACAAACTGGTCCTGGGCAACATCAAGGATTCTGAACAAATCCTCTATGTGGAAAAGGACGCAGAGCTGCGCGAGATGGCCCGGGAGGAATTGGGGATGTTGGAGCAGCGCAAGACCGAATTGGATGCGCTCATTCGGCAACTGCTGATTCCCAAAGACCCGGAAGATGCCCGCGATGCCATTCTGGAAATAAGGGCCGGCACTGGCGGAGACGAAGCGTCGCTTTTTGCCGGTGACCTGTTCCGCATGTACAGCCGGTACGTTGAACGCCAGGGCTGGAAACTGGAGGTGGTGTCCTCCAGCGAAGGCACCAGCGGTGGTTTCAAAGAAATCATCGCCAATTTGATCGGTGAAGATGTCTACGGCACATTGAAATACGAAAGCGGGGTGCACCGCGTGCAGCGTGTTCCGGCCACCGAAAGCCAGGGTCGTGTGCATACTTCTGCCGCTACCGTGGCCGTGCTGCCGGAAGCGGATGAAGTAGATGTTGTCATTAGGCCGGAAGATGTCCGCATAGACGTGTTTCGCGCGTCGGGGGCGGGGGGCCAGCACATCAACAAAACGGAGTCGGCCGTGCGCGTTGTGCACGCGCCCTCCGGAATTGTGGTGGAGTGCCAGGACTCCCGCTCACAAATCAAAAACCGCGAAAGTGCCATGAAGGTGCTTCGCACGCGTTTGTACGAACACACGCTCAAGGAGCACTTGGACAAGATTGCCGGCAAGCGAAAAACGCTCGTTTCTACCGGCGACCGAAGCGCCAAAATCCGCACCTACAATTTCTCCCAGGGCCGCGTCACCGACCACCGGATTAACCTGACGCTCTACGCCCTTGATGACGTGTTGGCAGGGCAGATAGATCCGCTGGTAGACGCGTTGCAACTGGCCGAGAATGCGGAGAAAATGAAGGCGGGTGAAACGATCTGACGCGTATTATCGCCGCATGATCTTGACCGTGGCCGCTGCTTCGGCAGCACTTTGCTTGTTGGATTCCAAAGCGAGTTGGCGGTAATTGATCAGGTCCAGGATGGTGCCGATAAAACAAAAACCGGCGGTGAAAAAGTAGAGAATGCCCATCCCGATCTGGCCCATAATAAAGCGATGCACCCCCGCCGCGCCTACCAGACCGATTAGCGTCAGCAGCAGCATCATTTGTGGATCCTTGCGCTTGGCCCGGTAAATCTGGAGCGCGGTTATTTGCTCCTCTTCGTTCAATTCGCCCAAAACATTGTGCAGGAAAATGCGCTCCGTTCCGTCCATGTTGGGCATCAACAAAATCTCTTTTTCAACGGCGTTCATGGCGGGCGAATTTGGCGAAGGAATTAAACAAGCGAGTTTTTAGTTTTTGGGGCAAACCGGACAAGCCTGGAAACGACAATACTACAACGCGGTGCAGCAGAATCAAAAAAGATGGAATACCCAGCGGGTGCATCGCCCATGAAGCGGCAAACTGACCGCGCATGGCCATTCCAATCGAGCGACCCAGCCCGCATCCGGGGCAAAAGTCTAAACCAAGCGCGTGCAGCGGGCACAAACTCCAGCGCTGTTGCTCCAGGTTGGCAAAAAGCCCAAGCCACAGCAGCGAGCCAAGCCAGATGATAGACTCTGGCTTCAGGAACCCCAAGCCCTTCGACCTAAAAGGTTTAAAGCTGAAAATGCACGGGCGCAGCGATCGCAGAAAAAGGGCGTTCATCCAACCCGAAGTTAACCGACGGCGGTCAAAGTATCGCGAATTTTCGCAGCTTCAGGCTGGTTGGGCCAACAGCGCCGTCAGCAAATCCTGAAAAGGGAGGGCTTGCGTCCAGGCCCGGTCGTGGTAAATGTGGTTGACCAGGCGGATTTCGGTGGTTTGGCCGTCAAAAATGCGGTGCTCCACCAGAATATTGCCGAAACGCTGATCGGAGATCTTCTGCCCTTCGTCAAACGCAAAACGGGGCTTAAAATAACGGCGCTCCAGTTGTTCTACGACGTCGTTCTCCCGAATCCAGGAACGCACATCGCCGTGTTGCCGGTAGTAGCCTTGGCGCTGCACCGATTCGCCCAACCAGTCAAAAATCCAGGGGCAGTTGCGCTGGCCAAAATGCAGGCCCGGCTGGTGCAAAATGAACCCGCGGGTGCTGGGTGTCTGGAGCACAAAAAAGTCGTCGTGGCGTTTTTCAGGGTCTGCGGCCAACAATTTCTGCTGCAAAATCAGGCGAAAGGGCTCCCGGTTGCTGCTGCACCATTCCTGGTAACTGGCGGTCTCCCGGGCGCTGCGCTCCAACGCTTCGCGCACAAAACCCTCCTGCGGCGCAGCTTCCTGCTGAAAAAGGCGGCGAATTTGTAGGAGAAGGTTGTTCATGAATGCTTACTTACCAACAGCTTAACGCTACTCCGGTTCATTTCCACTGGAAAAGATAGTGAATCCTTAATTTGCCCCCGATGAGCGACTGGCGCGGATATGATGTTGATGAACTGGCGGCCTGGTGCGGGGCAGTGAAATTGGTAGGCAGCGGGCCCGACGCTGATCCTGGCCTTGCGCAGGCAATTGCGCCCGAAAACAGCATCCACCAATTGGCCACAGACAGCCGCGGTGCCGGGCTGGGACTCGACACGCTCTTTGTGGCCCTGAAAGGCAAAAGCCGCGACGGGCATCGCTTTCTGTTAGATGCTTACCAGAAAGGGGTGCGCTGTTTCCTGGCGGAAAAAGCCGTTGACCTCCCCGGTCCGGCCCAATGGCTGTTGCATCCCAACCCGCTGGAGGCCTTGCAGGCCATCGCTGCGGCGCACCGGGCCCGCTTTCGCTATCCGGTGCTGGGCATTACTGGCAGCAACGGCAAAACCATCGTTAAGGAATGGCTGGCGCACCTGCTTGGGCCGGACCTGTTTGTGGTGCGAAATCCGCGCAGCTTCAACTCGCAGATCGGTGTGCCGCTGTCGGTTTGGGCCATGCGCCCCTACCACGAAATCGGTGTCTTTGAAGCGGGCATTTCGCTTCCGGGCGAAATGCCCCGTCTCCAGCGCATCATCCGTCCGGATATCGGGCTGTTTACCCAGCTCGGGGCCGCTCACGATGAAGGCTTCGCCGACCGGAACCAGAAGCTCCAGGAGAAGTTGGCGCTCTTTTCCACTTCGCGAACGCTGCTGTACTGCGCCGATCAACCCGACGTAGTGGCCGCCATCCAGGAGCGCTACCCCGACCGCGAAAAGGTCTGTTGGTCGGCCGAAGGCCGGCCTGCCGACTTGCAAGCCCGCTGCGGCGACCAGCAGTGGGTGTTGCAATGGCGGGGCCAGGAATTCCGGCTGATCCCGCCCTTTGACGATCCCTTTTCGCGCGAGAACCTGCTGCACGCGCTAACAGCGGCCCTGTACCTGGGGGTCATGCCCATTGCGCTGCCGGGCCGGGTGGCCCAATTGACGCTGCCCGAGTTGCGCCTCAATGTTCAGCGGGGGGTGGGGGGATTGGTTTTGGTGAACGATGCCTACAGTTCTGATCTCGGCTCGTTGCAACTGGCGCTGGCCTATGCTGCGCGTCAAGCCGGAAACCTGCCGCGCACCGCTGTGCTGAGCGATTTGGAAGAGAGCGGCATGGACAGCGATTTGCTTTGCCGCGAGCTGGCCCGCACCCTGCGCGACAACGGTTACACCCGCTTGCTTGCCGTTGGGCCGGCCATCAGCCGCGCCGATGTCTTTGGCGGGCTTGACGTACACGCGTTTGAGGATACCGAGGCCTTGCTGACGGCCTTGCCTGCGTTGGAGCTAAAGAACCAGATGGTGTTGATCAAAGGAGCGAGGCGTTTCCGCCTGGAACGCGTGGCGCAAGCGCTGGCCGAAAAAATTCACGGCACACGGCTGGAAATTAACCTGACGGCGCTGGCGCACAACTTCAGCGTGTACCGCGACCGTGTCCCGACCGAAACTAAAATTATGGTTATGGTCAAGGCGCTCGGCTACGGGTCAGGCGACGCCGAGGTTGCCCGGGTGCTAGAATTTGCCCGCGCGGATTACCTGGGCGTGGCCTATGCCGATGAAGGCGTAGCGCTGCGCCAGGCCGGCGTCCGGCTGCCCATTTTGGTGCTCAATGCCGCCCTGGAAAGTTTGCCCACGCTTCAGCGCTATGACTTGGAACCGGAAGTCTACGATTTGACCACGCTGGAGCACATCCGGGAGCATTACCCGGGCTTGGCCATTCACCTGAAACTGGACACCGGCATGCACCGGCTGGGCCTTTCGGAGCAGGAAGTTGAGGAGCTGGCAGCAGCCCCGGAACGCTTGCGCGGGCTTAAGCTCGCGGCCTTGCTCAGCCATCTCTCCGCAGCAGAAGACCCAGCTCACGACGCTTTCACGCGCACGCAACTCGCTCGTTTTGAGCACTCTTCGAACCAAATTTTGCAGGCCTGGGCCCGCCAAAACCCGAACCAGCCTGTTCCCCTGCGCCATTTGTTGAACTCTGCCGGAATGCTGCGCTTTCCCGAGGCGGCCTATGACATGGTGCGGCTCGGCATTGGATTGTACGGCTATGACCCCTCCGCGCTCTTCCGCGAACGGCTGCGGCCGGTTAGTCGCCTCTTGGCCACGGTGGCGCAGATTCGCCTGGTGCCTGCCGGCGAAAGTGTTGGTTACGGGCGCGCGGCTTTGATGGATAAACCCACCCGTGTAGCTACCCTCACCATCGGCTACGCCGACGGGCTGCGGCGCAGCCTGGGCAAAGGCATCGGGGCTGTTGCTGTCTATGGAAAGCGTTTGCCGTTGATTGGGAACGTCTGCATGGACATGTGCATGGTTGACGCTACCGCGGTGCCGGAATTGCAGGATGAAGATGCCGTGGAGGTCTTTGGTGGGCAGATTCGGCTGGAGGAATTTGCCGGATGGATGCAAACCATCCCCTACGAAGTGCTAACAGGCGTTTCGTCCCGTGTTAAAAGGGTCTATTTTGTAGAATAAGGCGCGATTTTTGCGGTAAGTTTCCTTTTGTCATGCCCCCTCACTTCGTGCCTTTTGCTTTTCGGTCTTTACCGGTCCTTTTATTATTGGTTAGCAACAGCTTTTTGGTCCTTGCTCAACAGCCTTCCGGCTCCGGAAAAGCAAGCGCAAACCCCTCAGGGGCCACTTATTCCTCCCGGCCAGCCATTGGTACCCTTACGGGCATTGTGCATGATTCCATCAGTGGACAAGCATTGGAATATGCCACCGTTGCACTCTACAGCATCAACCCGGACAGCCTGATCGGTGGGGGCATCACCGACCAAAAAGGACGGTTCACGCTCACAGGAGTTGGCCCGGGGCCGCTTCGCCTGGAAATCAGTTTTCTTGGTTTTGATATGCGCCGGGTTGGACCCATTGCGATGCGTCCGGATCGGCCGCTGGTGGACATTGGGGTAGTGAACCTCTCTGAGGCTGGCGAAACCCTGGAAGCCGTCCAAATCACTGGCGAGCGCTCCTACATGCAGCTCGGCATTGACCGCAAAGTGTACACCATTGAAAAGGACATGATTGCGCAATCGGGCGACGCCTTGGATGCCATGCGAAACATCCCCTCGCTGGATATTGGGGTGGAAGGCAACGTGAGCTTGCGCGGGAGCGAGAACGTCAACATCCTCATTGACGGCAAGCCCTCCGGGTTAACCGGAAGCAGTCGTGCCGCCATTCTGGAGCAACTTCCCGCGTCATCGATTGAATCCATTGAGATCATCACCAACCCTTCTGCGCGCTTTAACCCGGACGGCACGGCCGGCATCATCAACATTGTGATGAAAAAAGACCGCAAAAAGGGCATGTCCGGCGGGGTTTCGGTGGGCGCTGGCACCAACAACAAATACAACGGCTCCACGAATTTTAACTACCGCACGCAAGCCTTCAACCTCTTCGGAAACTATGGCTACCGGTACAACAATGCCTTCTCGCAGCGCTCTACGTACCGCGAAACCGATACGGGCGAAGAACTGATCGTGCTCGACCAGGATTTCGACGGCGACGGCCAATCGCAATCGCACCTGGCCAAGCTGGGCGCAGACTGGTACGTCAACCCCAAGACCACGCTATCGCTGGGTGGGCTTTTCAGCACCGACAGCCGTGTTTCGGAAGGATCCACCTTCTACCGTTTCCTGGAGCCCGCTTCTGGGCTTCTGGAAAGCTTGGATGTGCAGAGCGAAGACGACGAAGAAGATGGCTGGAATACGGACATCGACTTCCGTATGGACCACTTGTTTGATGTGCCCGGTCAACAGTTGACCCTGGACGCCCGTTACTCCTACCGCACGGAAACAGAAATGGAATACAACCTGCTCACCGACTACCTGCTCAATGGCAGCCCAGTGACCAGCACGCCCTTCGTCCGCGATAACAGCGAGGCTTCGAACAACCAGATTGTTACCGTCCAGACTGATTATGTCCATCCGCACATGGTCAATTCCGGAGGAAAAGAAGTGGAAAGCTGGCGACTGGAAACGGGGTTGCAGGTGATTCTGCGCCAGTCCGAAACAGACTACCAGTCTTTGATTCAGGATTCGGTTACCGGCGAATTGCTTGTGGATGAAACAGTAAGCAATGTCTTTAGGCTAGAAGAAAGTATTCTCTCGGCCTATGGAAGTTTTCGCAAGCGCTGGAGCCGCTGGGGTATGCAGGCAGGATTGCGCGTAGAGCAAGCCTTGACCGATCCTCAACTTCTCACCACCGGCGAAGTCTTTGACAACGATTATCTCTCGTTTTTCCCCTCGCTTTACATCAGCCGCGATTTGGGCAACGAGCAGGAATTGCAGTGGAATTATTCGCGGCGAATCAACCGGCCGGATCGCTGGGCGCTCAACCCCTTCATAGATAATTCGGATCCGCAAAACATTCGCATTGGCAATCCAGACCTTCAACCGGAATATGTGCACTCTGTTGAAATGAACTTTGCCAAGTCCTGGCCCAGCGGAAATGCCCTGACCAGCTCCTTGTTCTTTCGCCAAACCGACGGGGTAATCCGTAGTTTACGCACCGTAGATTCTCTGGGTATATCCACTCAGGTTTACAACAACTTTAGTTGGCAGCGCGATTACGGACTGGAACTCATTTCCGTATTAAACATTACGGAGTGGCTGAAAATGACTGCAAGCGGATCGGTGTTCCGCGCCAACTTTGAAGCTGGCGCTGCCGCGGAAGGGCTGACCAACACCAACTACAGTTGGAACATCAAGACCAATGCCAACGTCGACCTTCCCAAAGAATTTTACTTCCAGGCCTCCTTCCGCTACCGCGGTCCCGGCTTGACAGCGCAAGGCACCTTTGTGGCGGTTCCCGAACTGGATGCTGCAATTCGCAAAGACTTTCTGGATGGCAAAGCATCGCTTAGTTTGCGGGTCAGCGACATCCTGAACAAACAGCGTTTTGGCTTTACGCTGGAAGATACCAACTTCTTCCAGGACAGCTTTTTCAAGCGCGAATCGCGCATTGCCTGGCTGACCTTCAACTACAAGTTCGGCAAGCAAACCTTTGAGCGCAAGCGGAACGGCGGAGGCCCTGGCGATGGCGGATTTTCTTCGCCGGAAATGGGGTTTTTAGGCGTACCCTAAAGTCAGACCTCGCGCATCACCGTCCTAAACGCGACAAACTTGTTTCGATACCGTTCGGTATGTTCTTGCTGCAAAGCAGGCGCCTTCTGCTCCTGGTAGATCAGGTAATCCTCCATGGACACTGCCCGGTATTGGATGGCGTAAGTGACCCCGTCATGCTCGTCCATCTCCAGCAGGCGCATCATGCGGTTGTCCTGAAAGTAGCCTGTGGCTAAGACAGCGGGGATGTGTTCATGCTTCATCCATAGCAGCCATTCGTCGTGGATGTCGTGATCCACCTTGATGGTTACGTTGTAGACGATCATGAATACAAAATAAAGGAAAGTCCAGGAATCAATTCAGGTTATCGCCGCGAAGCGCGCGGAATCGTTTGCGCGCTTCCACCACAAACACAGAGTCTTTGTGGTCTACCAGAATGAGCTGGTAGTATTCCATAGCCTTTTCTTTGTTTCCAAAGCGCTCTTCATAAAGCTCGGCCAGCGTGAACAGCGCATCATCGGCGAGAATATCGTGGCTGAATCCCGCCACCAGCGTTTCGAGGAGTGAAACTGCCTTGTCCACATCGTTGGTCTTGCGAGCAAGCGCACTGCGCAACCAAAGCACATCGTCCGCAAGGGCATGACCAGGAGTCAGCGCCTTCATAGAGTCCAGGATTGCATCTGCTTCGCTTAGCCGATTCTGGAACACCAGCAAATCTGCCCGCGAATACTGTTCCATAGGCGCTGAACTGGTATCCAGGCCCATATTAGACGAAAGGAAAACGTCCAGGTTCAACGCGTCGTTGGCCACCAATTCGCTGGTGCTGGCTTTAAGCACTTCTAATTGCGCTTTGGCCCAGGTAAAATCACCCTGGAAGTAAGACAAACGGGCATTCAGGAAACGGGCCCTTTCGCCCAGAGGTTCGTCTTTCATGGTCTTGTCCACCTGGCTGTACAGCAGTGAAGCATCCCATATATCGCCGTCCATAAGGAGGTAATCGCCCAAATCAAGCTTGGCCTCAGCCAACTCTGCAGGGCGCAACCCAGGCCAGGTCAAGGTTTGTTCCACCCACGCAATAGCTGAATCCATTTGGTGCAGGTACAGGGCGTGGAGGCGAGCGCGGCTGCGCCAGGCCTCCGCAGAGCGCGCATCACGGCGGCCATAATCGCGCAAAAACTGTTGGTAGTCCGCGCTAAGCCCCCGAATATCCGCTTCAGTATAGTCAAAACCCGCCATGAGCTTTTCCTGGCGGCATTCAATGAGCCCGTTGCGTGAGTTGAAATAGTAAATGCCTTCGCGCCCCTTGCTGACCAAGTAGTCGTACGCGTGAATGGCTGCCGTCCAAGCCTTTTCAGACTGGGCTAGCTCAGCGAATTCATACACCCGATGGCCGCCTTCCTGGAGCCGGCGATCCTGTGCCCGAACCTGTTGAAAAGCGGCTTCAAAGTCCTTGTTCTGGATGAAATTCCAAATGAGCAATTCGGTCCATCGCTCGTCGTTGGGCTGCCGTTGAATGCGGGTGTAAACCTGGTTTTGCAGCTCTTCGTATTGGCTTTGCTCCGTCAGGTTGCGCTGGAGAGACGCCTGAACCGTTGGCATATTGCGTTCATCAGCCTGTAAGTAGTCCAGAAAGGCGCCGATCATAGCCTGCATATCGCCTTTGCGGTAATAGAGATTGGCCAACTCGTAGTCGAAAGGCTGCGCCTGACCCTTCAACAGCTTGGTGCCACTCTCCAACGCGCGAATGGCGTAGTCGTATTCGTCAATAGCCGTAAACGCGTTAGAGAGCTGAACTATCTGACTGCGATCTGCTGCCAATTGCTCCACAGCCCCTTCGAACTGAATTTTTGCCTGGTCTGCCTGACCCTTTTGGCGGTACATGGCCCCCAAATCCACACGATAGCCCAATTGCAACGGCTGTTTGCGGATCAGTCGGCGCAATTCCTTTTCCAGATCGTCGAAAGCCTTGAGCGCCATCTGGCACTCGTAGAAATAGCGGTAAAAGATCTCCGATTCCGGCTGCTGCTCCCTTAGCTCCTGGTACAAGACTACGGCCTTGGCGAATTCCCCCCTGCGGAGGTACTCCTGCGCGAGCGCCTCTTTTTTGACCTGCGCAGACAACCCCTGTGCGAGTAAAAGCATCGCGGCAACAACAATCAAACGAATTTTCATGGGCAGAAAATGAGAGCAGAGCACTGTCGGGGGAAGGGCCTGGCTGCCTACAGCAACCCACGAGCTTAACCTCAACAGGTTCGTTACTTCAAGCAACTTACGGGCCTAACCTGAACAGGTTCGTTACTTCAAGCAACTTACGAGCCTAACCTGAACAGGTTCGTTACTTCAAGCAACTTACGAGCCTAACCTGAACAGGTTCGTTAAAATACCGCCCTTTTGAAAACAAATCCACCCGACGGGTATAGACAAGCGGACAAATCTTCATTTAAAACGCGGATTTAGAAGGTCAAGAGCTAAAGCGGCGTTGGTGCCTGCCTTCCTGACGTGCCTTGGCTGACCTGCTGGGACAGCGAATGTTGAAGGGTTAAGAGGAAGCTTGGGACTTTCTCTGAAGTCAGTATAACGGCGAACTCTAATGTTCGCCAACAAAAATCACGGTTGTCTCTGGGCATTATGTTGGCAATAAAACGCACCTTTTTACTCGGAAACCAGCCAGACCGCCAAAGTCCAAAACTGCTAGTGATAATCTTGGCGTAGATATACTTATATAATCTAATTTTTACAGACAAAAAACCAAAATTTTCAAAACCGCCTTCTTTGTCCATACTTGAGAATTCCTACAAAAAACACGCCACCTATTGCATTGCCCAGAATGGAGGTGGCTTCAAAACTTACATAGTCCATGATACCGATAGTAGGATCGATCAATAATCCCGCAAACACTTCTATAGAGCCGACAATGGAATGATGCAAACCACCGATACCAATTGTGGAAGTGACCAAAACGATCATAAACAAGCGACTTATTGTCTCTTGTGATGAGGCCACTAACCAGGAAAGTAGCCCCATAAGCCACCCAGCAACGACAGCGCTTATAAGGATCAACGGCAAGGGAAAGTCAATAACTTTATGGGCCAGATGAGCAAAAGCTTCATTGGATATTACTCCAATTGCCGGAGCAAAATAGACCAGAAATGTCCCGAAGATATATCCGCCAATTAAATTGCCCGTTAGAATAACTGCCCAAAGAATGAAAAGACTCTTAATACTAATGGTCTTGTTCAATACCGGAAGTACTGCCAGAGTAGTGTGCTCTGTAAACAATTCGGATCTGCCAATAATAACAAAAATGAACCCTATGGGGTAAGCGAATGAGATGAGAACGTGTAAGAATTCACTGGAAACCTGACCGTGAAAAAGAGTAAATAATGTCCCCATCAAAAATATGCTGAACCCAATTTCTAGCCCCGCAGAAAGAGCAGAAATAAACAAACGCTTATTAGATCGTTCATATTCGCTAATCGAAGTGGCTAACTGTTCTTCCAATATATCATTGATCCCTTTTGGCTGATCAGCACTCCGTTTTTTACTGTTGTCTAATTTGCTCATGTTTAAGATTGAATCGACAGACTGGTCAAAAAGATTTTGAGCTAGCAATATAATTTAATCACGCTACCTATTTCCATTATTGAATTTTTTCTCAAAATCGCCTCTAAAGGTGAAAAACTCATTCACGGTTTTAAACCGTACCTGGAAAACACGTGCCAAACCAACCCAGCCATCCAACAGGATGATAACGTATATTATCTAAATCGCCTGACTGTGCAAAAAGCCTTTCTTATCATGGAAAGTATCTCTTGATTTGAAGGTAGGTATTCTTTGCATGCTTCTTGATTTAGGGTCATGCAGTTTGTATCAGGCAAACTGCGCGGTCTGCTGTATTTGCATGGCTACCATGCATGGGCGTGTATTGGAGATACTGATTACAGTCACCTTTACCGTCTACAAGTTTAAGGCGAAAGATGAAGGTCGTAGGCGCTATAGAGCTTGAAACCAAAATTTTCCAGGCAGCAACTTTTGTCAAAAACTTTTAATCATAATTTTATATACTTATCACAGATGTGTCAATGATGGAAATTATTTCTGAAATTTTGTAATGCTTCAAAGTCTATAACGCTTAACCTTTAGAGCCTAATAGATTGAGCACTAAATACATTTATAAATGAAAGATGATAAATTAATCGAAAGTTGCATTGCCGCTTGCAAAAAGTGTGCTGATGCTTGTGAAACTTGTTCGACAGAAAACAAAGGAAAAGCAGGAATGGAAAATTCCGTCAAACTTTGTATAGCTTGCAAAGACGCTTGCAACGAGTTAATCGCAGCAAGCAAAAGTGGTGGTACAAATTTGGATGCACTTTGCAGAAAATGCGAAGAAGCTTGTATGGCATGCGCAAATGAATGTGAAAAACATACTGACATGCAGCATTGCCAAGCATGCGCAGATGCTTGCAACAAATGTGCGGCAGAATGTAAAGCTATGCTAGCAGTAGCCGCGTAATTCACCAAATTGGGAACAACCGCTTCGGTTGTTCCCAATTTTATCAATAATTATTTCTATACTACATATCTATTGAATGTGTGGTACTTATCAGAAGGTTCGGCACTTAAAAGGCCGGACTGGCCAAAATGGCCATATTGTAGGTAGCCCTGGAAAGCCAGGGCTCAGAGAAAGGGAAATATGATAGGCTCATCAATAATATCCTTCATGCCAGATTACTCAAAAAAAAGATTTTTAAAATTATTTAATAACACATAATTTAATTTTTCATGCTATTGTTTACCCATGATATGATGCCGGAGTTATTAAGTGTTCATGCCCAAACATGCATATCACTCTATATGCCCACGCACCGCACTCACCCTGACAATCTTCAGGATCCCATACTATTTAAAAATCTGTTAAAGAGACTAAACCAATCCCTGCTCCAACAATATTCAGCGTCAGAAGTTACCATACTACTGGAGCCATTTTTAGTGCTTTCAACTAATGAAGATTTTTGGAGGCATACATTAGATGGGCTGGCTGTTCTTAGCACTGTTGATATGTTCAGAACCATAGGCTTACCGTCATCGATAGAAGAGTTAACCGTTGTTGCTAACAGCTTTCATACAAAACCGCTCCGCAGATATTTGCAGTCGGTAGAGCGATACCACGTGTTGGGTTTGAGCCTACATGATTATCAAATTTATGAAGGCAACAGGCACTCGCTCACAGAATTGGGGCTTTCTTCAAGTATTCCTAAAAATATAGAAGAAGCATTGGGTTACGATTTAACCGAAAAGCATTCCACGGTCGCCTCCTATGGCGGTGTAGGCGGTCAAAGCAATGTCATGCATCACGGGCACGGAGGAAAAGCAGATGAAGCGGAGATTGATTCTGAACGATTTTTTCGCTTTGTTGCAAAAGCTATCAACGATCACTATTCCAGACCTTCCGGTTTGCCGCTGATTCTGGCTGCATTGCCGGAGCACCACAATCTATTTCATAAGGTGAGCAATAACCTTTCATTACTTCCCGCTAGTATTGATGCCAACCCGAAGTCCATAGAGACGGGTGAACTCGCAAAACGTGCCTGGGAAATTATGGAACCGTATTATAATGGCATTATCGAAAAAGCTTGTGATGAATACCATCAGGCAAAATCAAAAGGCTTAGGAAGTGACAGAATAAGTGACGTAGCATCGGCGGCAGCAGCCAGCAGGGTAGATACCTTATTGATAGAAGCCGACCTCCAAATTCCGGGTAAAATAGTAGGCGACAAAGGCAGTATTGAAAAAGGCGATTTAGAAAATCCTGAAATTGATGATTTGCTGGATGACTTAGGCGAACTGGTTACAAAAATGGGCGGCAAAGTAATGATTGTTCCACAGGAAAAAATGCCCACCAAAACAGGGGTCGCCTGTGTATTTCGTTATTAATAATAAAATAAATATTGATACTTCATAAAACTAAAACGCATTGCAAATGACAATCTTACTAAATACTGATAATAATATATTAGGAACTGAAGAAATGAGAGAGCCTTTGGAAGCTGCTATTGCAAAAGCCTTTGCCAAGTTCAGCGATCATATAACAAGAATAGAAGTGAAAATAAGTGATGAAAATGGCGATAAAACTAGCGCCATTGATAAAAGATGCGTGCTGGAAGTGCGTCTTAAAGGAATGCAACCTTTGGCTGTTACCAGCCACGGGGATACCATTGAAAACGCTGTGGATAAAGGGATAGACAAAATGAAAAATTCCCTTGACACGGTGATAGGACGCCTAAGAAATTATTAGCATCAGCATGAAATGTTTACCAGCATCTTAGCCGAGCTTAGTGTTGCACTAGAAGTTTGAGAACCCCAGACCGCTCAGTTCTATTGGAAGTGGAAACACCTCAGTTCAACCTGTAGTGTAAGCCTCCTAAGCACTCCTGGAAACCACTCAGTTCAACTGGAAGTGGATCGGTATGGTAAACTGCACTTTCACGGGCTTGCCGCGCTGCTTACCGGGCTTCCAGTCGGGCATTAGGTTGACCACCCGAAGGGCTTCTTCGTCGCAGCCGCCGCCGATTCCGCGGACCACCTGAGCGTCTTTGACTTTTCCGCTTTGGTCCACGATAAAGCGGACGAAAACCTTGCCCTCAATGCCGTTTTCTTTGGCAACCTGCGGGTACTTGATGTTTTTGCCAAGCCATTTGTACATGGACTGCTCCCCACCGGGGTACTCAGGCATGTCTTCAACCACCACAAAGAAGTCGGGTTCTTCTGCTTCTACCACTTTGGGTTTCTCAGGCTCAACGTATTTAACCTGCTCAATGGCCTTGTCTTCCTGAAAATCTTGTTCAAAGATCTTCGGTGCTTCGTCAATATCCTCGTCATCGTCCACTTCAATCACTTCTGGTGGCGGGGGTGGCGGGGGGGGGGGTGGAGGCGTTTGGTTGGTTTGAGGAATGTTTTCAATCTCCTCGTCAACTGCAGAAGACACCAATAAGCCGGAAGAACCTTCAATTGGGGGCTTGTAATTAAAGGCCATCAAAAGTACTCCGAGCGCAATCGCAAACCCCGTAAGGAGGAAGACCATCCGGTAGTACGGAAGGCTGGCTTCCGTGTAGGTTTTAACGAAAACGGAGCGACTTAGGTCGGTGCCCTCGTATTTGCCCATGATGGAGTCTCGCGAGCGGAGTCGGAAAAACAGGATGGTTCCTGCAATAGGCAACACCAAAATGGCCACTACTAGGGCTGAAAACACTGGAATGGTCATAGGCCGGGGTTTATTCGTTTAGCGATGATGATGATGAAGGCGAATAATCCCAAAGTTGAGCCGATAATATTAGCCATTAAATCCAAAACATCAAAGTAGCGCTGGGGAATCCAGACCCCTTGAACGACTTCAATGGCCAATCCGTACAAAGCGATGACAATCCAAAGCACCCAACTTGACTTTAAACGCCAAAAAGAGCCTTGGTATTGCGGAATCATGGCGATGGCGCTCAAAAAGGACAGCAAACTGTAGACCCCAATATGGGCGAATTTGTCGAATTCCCAAAAATTGACCTCGGGGAGCTCCTGACCAGGCGTTATGGACAGACCCAGGATGACCAGGGCCCAAATCAGGGCAACTGAGGCAAAAATTGGGCGCAACGCAGGATCAGAGGGATATTGGCAATACCCTTAACCAACCAGGGCAGCGTAGGCGTCCGCATCCATGAGTTCGCCAACTTCTGCAGGTCGGCTCAGGATGATTTTGGCCATCCAGCCCTTGCCATAGGGGTCGGAATTGACCAAATCGGGGCTCTCTTCCAAGTCTGGATTGATTTCGCTTACCTGGCCGCTGATGGGCATATAGAGGTCCGCCACCGTTTTTACCGCTTCGACTGTGCCAAAGGTGTCGCCAGAAGCCAGGTCCTCGCCTTCGGTTTCAATCTCCACGTAAACAATGTCGCCGAGTTCACGCTGCGCAAAATCTGTGATGCCCACGGTAGCGGTATCTCCATTCACACGAATCCATTCGTGGTCTTTGGTGTACTTGAGGTCTGCAGGAAAATTCATGGGTCGGTTAAATGTGGCGCAAAGATAACCGTTCGCCGCATAGCGAGAAAAGGCCCTTCGCCCGTTATTCTGTCAGCGTAAACCGGACTTTGATGCCCGCATCGGTATTGGTTACCGGGAAGGAGTTGGAAATCTTGGGAACGTTCCGGGTGCGATTAAAGAACAACTGCACGTTTAGGCGATTGTTGACCACATAGTCAATGGTGGGGTTAAGCGTAATTGCGCGCGTGCCCCCGGTTGGCTCGGCCAGATCCTGGTCAAGGCGGTAGTTGGTCACCAGGTCATCCCGCCAGTTCATGTCAAATTTGAACGTGAGGTCATTCTCCAGCCGTATGGTCTCACCGCGCCATTTAAAGGGCAATTGGAAACCGGTCATTCGGTACCCCAGGCCAATGGTGAACGAGGTTGAGTTGTTTTCGCTGAGCTGGTAGTCCACAAAGTTCATGCTCAAGGTGCGCGAGCGCTTGTAGTCAAACTTCATGGTGATATCGTTGACCAGGGTGGCGTCAATACCAATGAGCGGGCTGAGCTGCTCACTAAGCACTATAGCCGGGATGTCGTACAGGGTCAGGAAGTTGCCCGAGATAGTGTCCGTTACGTTTGCATAAAGAAAATAATTGCCATTAAAATCCATGTCCGTTCGGTAGCTGTTCACGGACAGGGTCGAGGTATAACCGTGGGTTAGGTTAAAGCTGGTGAACACCTTCTGGAGCGCTTTGATTTTGCTCAACCCGTTGTACGTAATTCGCCAGTTGGGCACCGGCATGGTCTCAAAAATGTTCAGGCGAATCTTGTCCCGGTTGTTGCGCAAGTCATCGGGGGTGAGCCCGCGGTATGCGGCCAAAAAGGCCGGTATGAGCACGTCTTGGGAGTACGGACCATAACCTTGCGTATACTCGTTAAAGTTTACGGAGCCCGTGTCTACAGAAGGCGAGAACCCGCCTTCGCTGAACGGATTAAGATCAGACAAATAGGCCGCAATCTCTACCCGGTTGTCTTCCAGGTTTTTAAAGAGCAACGACACATCGTTCTCGTTTAAATCGTTGTTGAACATAGTATTCCATGCGATGTAGGTCACATTAAAACTGCCGACATCAATAGGATTTAGGCTTTCAAACAGAGGGTTGTCAACGGTGCGGGTGTTGCGGAAGAACTCGCTGTGGTTTCTGCTAAAGGTCTTGTCAACGTTGAGTTCAATGCGGAAATCGCGCACGGGTTCCACCGTGGCTTTAATGGACAAATTCTCCGAGTAATTCTGCGTGAACAATTGGTTTAAGGACAGCGAGGTTGAAATCCAACCCTTAGCCGCCGCTTCCTGCAACCAGGTATTCCCCGGCTGAATACCCGCTACAAAGTCCCAACCCGGTCCGGCCTGACCAGGCGTGATGCCCAAGTACTTGGGTGTAAGCATGTAACCCGGAACATTGGTAGAATAGTTTTGCGAATAGTTTACGGTGGCGCGCTTAACACCAAGCACCACGCGGAAAATGACGTCAAGTAAAGCATCTACGGCCGGACTGGTTTTATCCTCGTCGTCTTTGCCCTTCTTCTTTTTCTTGTCTTCTTCGTCCCCTTCTCCTTCAACATCATCTTTTGGTGGGACATCCCAGTCGTCCTCTCCCCCACCGGTGTCGTCGCCCCACTTGCCAAAATCAGCGCCGCCGGCTGCCGCCTTGGTATCGCTGTTGTACTTTTTAAGGAAGGGTATCTTGTTGTAGAAGTTCTTAAAGTTCAACTCCGTATTCAGCGACCGCGTCTGCGTGTTGCCAATGAGGTGCCCCAGCGTATCCGCTAAGCCAAGCGATCCCGCTGTCCAGGCATAGGAACCTGCATAGTTGGCCCGCACCGTTACCCAATCCAGAATCGGAATCTTTTTAAAAGGCAAGGTGTAGTTCACGCCTACCGTTTGCCGATAATTAACGTTGCGGCCAAAGTCAAAGAAATTCTGCCACATCGAGTCGCGCTTGACTTGGGTATCCAGTACACCTGCCGGTTCGTCAATCCGGCTTTGATTTGTGGCGGAATAATCTAACTTGATGCTTTTGGTCAGGTCCCAACGCACGTTGTAGAAACGATCCCAGTTAAAAAACTTGTTGAAGGTGGGAATGGTTAACCCATCGCCATAAATGTCGCGCAAAATCGTCTCGCCAAATTGCCGGTTCAGTTCTGTGCGGAAACTGTAGGAGTTGGGGATAATGTTTAGGTTGATGTCCCGGATAATAGCCAGGTACTTCTTCTCGCGCGAGATCAGTTTCTCGAAAGGCGAAATGTAGTTTGCCTTTCCCGTGTAATTGTAAGAAACTGCTCCCTTGTGCAGCTGAATCAGGTCTTCTTCAATGACCGGATCAGAGCGGAAGGTTTCTGAATATGCATAAGTAAAATCAAAGTTCTCAACATTCCACGGCATCGGTTTCTTGCCCTTCCGGTCTCGTTCAATGCGAACGTTGGTAAAGTTGAAACTCTTAATAGACTGGTAGTTCTGGACCGAGCGCTTGTAAATACCCGCAGAATCTGTACCAAAGACCGTGCGGATTTCATCCAGGTTGGGATCCAGCACGACGTCAAACGTATAAGGGTCGAATTCCGGCGTCGAGAAGCTCTCGTTGATGCTGGCGTAAAACGGCAGGCGCACGCCCCATTTAGACGGCAGGAATTTACCGAGCTCTAAATTCAGCGATGCATCGTATTGGAAGAAGTTGTCCAGGTAGCGTTCCGCAATCTGCTGATCGAGCGTACCAAATCCTATGGTATGCATATTCGCAGATACGGTTGCTGAACCCAGGTCTGCCAACTTCATGTCCATCCGACCCAGCGCGGCCCATCCTCCGCGTTCGTTAATATCAGAAAGGCGCAATTCGTTCACCCAAATCTCCGAGCAGAAACTTTGTCCGGTACCCACATCCTCTTTCGGGTTTCGGATACCAATCATAACTTGTTCTACGTAGCCCAAATCGGGGTTACCAATAATGGTCAACTTAAAATTATCAAACTCTCCCGGACCATAATTATTGATCTCCTCATAGGGAACAAAGGGCGAGACCCCCGCCGCGTTCCGATTCACCTTGATGGTAACGAATGAATCCATCGGGAAATCGATCCGGGTCCGCCAGATAGCCTCCTTTACCGCATTGTCATCAATGGTTCCCGGAGGAATGGCTTCTGGCCGCGTGATGAGCAGGGGCACTTCGAGCTCGTAAAAGTTCTGGGTAAAGTCAGAGCCGATGCGGAGGAAAAGGGTCAGGTTTCCATCGCCAGGTCGAAGGGATTCCGCGGCGCCGATCAACGCCTCGCCGTGGGCATCCATTAGCAGGCGCTTGTAGCGGCGCAGGTCAAGGTTCAGTTGCTTGAAAATGGCGCGTGCATCGCCGTCGACGAGTTCACAGATCTGCATGCTCAGCGCCTGTTCGTTCTGGAGGAATGCAGACGTTCCCGGACCGGCGACAATAGCCTCCCGGATAGCATCGGGAGGCAGGCTGTAGGGAATAGGATCGCGCTCGGAGTTCTCTTCCAGGCTCACGGCCGATACGTTGAAGTCTGTTTCACCGGCGCCATCATCCGGGAGGTATTCCCCCGGATTGAGCAGGCTGAACTGGTAGCGGCGCCATTGGTTGCGCACCAATTCCAGGCGGCCAAAACGCATAATCACAGGCTCGTCAAAACCGGTCATGAACATCCGGATAAAGCGGATGGAACGGAAGTCGTTTATGTTGCCGACGCGCTGGTCAAACTCAGCCACTGGAATTTTGAACTGAATCCAGCGGTAAGGCGTGACATCGCCGTCCAACAAGGTCTCCTGCCCTTCTACCACACTGGTTACGTATTTGTCGCCGGTGGTCATGCCCGGGCGGAACGGAATGCGGTAAGAGAAGTAAGCCTCTGTTTCGTTGAGCGTAAAGTCGCGGTTCAGGTCTTCAGAGTTCGGCAGGTTTGTGGACGAAGTTGGGTAGGTCTCGGGCGAAGATTCAGAAACCGGCGAATTGCCTTCTGCGTTGTTGTAGCGTTTGTAGCGCTCCAAAATGGGCAATTGCAAGTCGTCGTAGTCCTGGCCACGATAATAATGGTAGTTATCTTTTGAAGGGTCAAGCGTAATCTCTCCAATGATGCCTGGATCCACCCCGGCTGCAGCCAGATCCGTGTTGATAAATTGGGTGAAGAAATTCCGCTCCTGATCGTCGTTCTGGCCGTCCAGACCTTTGTCTTGGTTAACTCGCGTTGCCGGGTCGTTGTCAAAGGCCGTGGTGATGGGCTGGGTTCGCGGCACCAACGCCCAATTGGTTTCATCCAGGTTATCGGTGGAGCCATCGCGGTCCAGGCCGTTCTCAAAGAACATCCGCGAATCCTTAAGGATGTCTTCGCTGACGTTACCGATGTTGATGAACAGGTCACCGGCATCGCCCGGTACGGGTTTGTCGGGCGCGTCCAGGTAGGGGTCCATGACCCAGAACTCAATGAACTCTATGTTGGCCGCTTCAAAGTCGTTAGTCTGCAGTTCCCGCATGATCCCACCCCAACGGGTTTCCGGCTCGCGCAGCGTTCCATCGGGAGCCAACCCCGCGGAAATACCGGTCGGCAACGCGTCAAAGTTGTAAGGACCCACCTCTGACGGATAGTAGGCCAGGTCAAAAGTGGCCATCGTGGTCAGGGTACCCGGGGCAAATTGCTGGGTGGGGAAAATCTCCAGCTCGCTGACCTGACGGACGAAGTTGCTGCTTTGGTCGTCGCGAGTGATGTGGTTGGGGGTGGCCGCGTTGTTGGTCAGGAACAGCGGGTCAATAGTGTACCAAGCAATTTTGGCGCGGTTCTTTCCGTAGTCCAGGTTGTCAAAGCGTTCAGCTTCGGGGAACAACACCCGATCATCCGCACCGACCACGCCTGCGGGTGTCGAGGCAATTTCCCACGCGATAAACGGAAAGCGAAGGTCATAGGCTGCGCGGCTGCCCTCGAAATCATCCAGAAAAATAACTCCCTGACCATCCTGGTCAATGGCCGGCGAACTGCCAGGTTTGAAATTGGCCACTTCACCGGAAAGCGTGATGGTGGATGTTTCCTTGGTGCTAAACAGCGGCAGTTTATCCAGCGCGCGCGTCAGCCAGGGCGCCTCCGTGGAGTAGTTCAGGTCAAACCCCATCATGCGGTTCTGGATCGGGTCATCGCCCACGTTCACTTTTTGGGTGAAGGGCCGCTCGCTCAACCGCAACACCGTAGCGCCGATGGTGAAATCATCGCTGATCCAATAATCAAAACGCGAACCGAGCAGCGACTTAACCTGGAAGCCGAACTGGTTGTTGTTCTCAAAATTGACGTTGATCGGCAAGCCTGAGTTAAGAATGGACTCGTTGATGATTTTGATGCGGCCCAGGTTGTAGTCCACCGTGTAGTCGGCATTCTCCTGAAGGGCCTGCCCACCGGCGGTCACCGTCACCGAGCCGCGCGGCAGGTTGAACGTACCCAGGTAGATGTCGGAACTCACCGAACTTTTGTACTCGCCTTGCATCACAAAGCGGTTAAACTGGGGAAATTGCTCTGCGATGATGGGCGTCTGCGTGTACAACTCGTCGTAAGCGTAATTGTTGGCTTCGGGATCAGGGCTGCCATCGTCGTTCACAAACTGGCTGCGCAGGAAGGAGCCAAAAGGCTCCAACACCGGGAAGATAATGCGGCCCGTTGCCGGCAGAATGGTGACCCCCGGTAAAAAGTCAAAGACCCCATCTGGTTGGGGGTCGCTGTTGTTGTTGAGGTTGTCCAAGTTCAGCAGCGTAATCAACGGCTTGCCGTTAATGCGCGGATTGTCTGCTGGAATGTAGCGCTTGAATCCACCACCCGGGTCCTGGTAAACCAGGTTCATGCGGAAACCGTCAGGCGAGATCTGGAACCCGCCAAACGAGTAGATGTTCTTCATCATCAGGTCCCACATCGGCAGGTCAATGCGGTTGCTGGTGGGCTTGAGCAACTTGAGAAAAATGACGTTGCTCGTGTCAACGTTCGGGGGCAATTCGTCCGTGAACTCCCCAACCTGATACGTGCGGCCGTTGAGGGTATACTCGTAAGCTACCGCCAGCACATCATCCGGTTGCAGCGAGGCGTTGATGCTCATGTACCCGAGCTGACCGTTGAGCGTGTACTCCGTGGGCAACAATTTGCGACCGCGGGTCTTCTCAAAGTCGCGAACCGGTTGCATTTTGAACGCTCCTCCGGGATCGGTCAGGGTAGCCGTTACGCTGTTGAGGTCTCGCGCACCGCTGGCACGGCTCAAATCGCTGTACAAGTCGTTGGCGTAGTTGCTGGCAGGACCGCCCGGGTCGAGCGGGTTGATGGTACCGCCGCGATTCGTGCTCCAGAAAATAGAGTCGGCTTCGCCCATGTCCGCGAAACCCACGATGTCGCGCGTATTGATCGTTGCCCCGGTGGTGTTCGTGACCCAAACTTCGATCCGGTTAACGAAAACGGGGGAATTGATGAAGGGAAGGGTGTTCAACCACGGTTCGTAATTATCGCGGAAGTAGTGACCCAGGAAGTAGTGCCGGAACGCGTCGTATTGGTTGGCAAAAATCTCGAACTCGCGGCGCTGAGCGCCACCCTGTACTTGAATGGATTGCGTTTCCGAGCGCTGCTGGCTCATGATGCTGGTCCAGCTCAAGCGGCCGAACTGCATTTTGGTCTTGAAACCGAACAGGCTCTGCGTACCGGGAATGAGGGTAGACGTCAATGGCAGACTGACGTTGCCCGCCTCAATGCTCTGCACGATGTCGTCTTCAAAGCCGGTGTACTCCAGCTTTACCTGGTTTTCAAAGTCAAAAGTGGCCTCCGTGTTGAAGTTGGTGGTCAGTTTCAGCTTCTCCCCGATTTTGCCCAACAGCGACATGTTGATAGCCATGTCAAAGTCAAAACCGCCCTGGCGGCGCTGGCGCTCGGTCAGAATGGGGTTCTCAATGTTCTGGAAACTGCCCCCGAACGTGAGGTCAATGTTGCCCGAAGGGCGGATGTCCACATTGCAACCGCCAAAAAGGCGGCAGAAAAACTCGTTGCCAACATACAATTGAGGCACCGTTCCACCCCCGCTCAACAACGATTCGCCCTGCGACCGCTCCTGCCAGTATTGTTGAAGAGACTTTTGGCTTTCGGCCTCGATGAATTCCTCAAACGAATAGTAGGTCGGGGGGCGGTATGGCGTACCGTCTACTTGTTGGGTCACCGTGTATTGGCCGGTAACGGGGTCATAGGTGACCGTTTGTTGCACGGCGGCTGGTGCACCCAGATTAAAGGCATGGGGGTCGGGCTGAAAAATATCCCCTTCGTCCGTGTCTTCAAAGGGGTAGGGCAGCGTATCACCAGTATCGGCTGAATCGGCTAAAAAGATTGCTTCAGGCGTCGCATTTAGGGCGAAGGGCGTCATTACCAGCGCAACTGGTTCTGGGGCTGTCGCCAGGCCAAGCGGCTCGGGCGCAGGATCCTGACCCGCCTTTGGCTCGATGGATTCCGGCCATGCGTACAAAGGCAGGTTGGCCTCCCGGGGGAAACCACCTTCAGACGTGTTGCGCAGTTCTGCGGCAAATATCACCGCACTGACCAGCGCACCTACACCAAACCACGCGTAGATCTTGGTCAAATACAAATCCTTACCCTTTACATGTTTTGCAGAGCCAGCTTGATCATTGCCTCAACGGACGAGATAACGGGCTGATTCTTAATTACTTTCGAGATTGCTTTTTCGCTGGCCGGGCGAGCAAAGCCCAATATGACCAAAGCGGATAACGCCTCCTCCTGCATCGTATTGCGTGGAAGCCCCTGAATACTTTCTGCAACCGCTCCTGATGACGAAACTTTGTCTTTCATTTCCAGGATTAGTCGCTTAGCGGATTTGGGGCCGATTCCCTTGATGCTCTTGATGCGGTCTTCATCTTCAGACAAAATTGCCTGGGTTAACTCCTGGGGTGCCATGGCCGAGAGCACCATGCGGGCTGTGCCAGGACCGACGCCGCTTACCGCAATCAATTTCTGGAAAAGCTCGCGCTCCTCCTTGCCTGAAAAGCCGTAGAGCGTGTGTGCGTCTTCCTTGATGTGCAAGTGGGTGTACAAGCGACAATTGGGCTTTCCCTGAATCTGCTCGAACGTGTACAAGCTGATGTGAACGGCGTAGCCCACCCCCCCCACCCCCAGGACGACCTGGGTAGGCGTGATCTCAATAAGCTGTCCATCCAAGAATGCAATCATGCTGGTCCCCCCCCGTCAGCCTGTAAACATGGAGATTTGGACCAAAAGGTCTGGATCCCATAGGTCCGAAGCGCCGCAAGTTATGGAAAAATCGCGCGCGGCTGTTGGGCAAGTGTACGCGTTTAACACGGACACGTTACAAAAATCAGCCATGAGTACCAAAGAAATCAGCAAACCCTAGTCTGGCTCAGGTAAAAGGGCAGCCAAACCGGCTGGGCTCAATGGTGGCCATTGGCGCTGAACTGGTCTGCTTCCGTGGAGTCTTTAAGGGCCGTGGTGCTGGATGTGCCCGCCATGACCGTGTTCTGGACGGCATCAAAGTATCCGGTACCCACAAAACTCTGGTGCTTGGCAGCGCGGTAACCAGCAGCTTCGTTGGCGAACTCGCGCTGCTGGAGCTGGCTGTAGGCAAACATCCCTTCGCGCTTGTAGGCGCTGGCCAGTTCAAACATGGAGTTGTTGAGCGCGTGCCAGCCGGCCAGCGTGATGAACTGGAACTTGAAGCCCATAGCATTCAGCTCTTCGCGGAAATGCTTCATGGTCTTTTCGTCCAGATTGGCCTGCCAGTTAAAGCTGGGCGAACAATTGTAGGCCAGCATCTGGTCAGGGTAATGCTTTTTGATGGCTTCGGCGAAGGTGCGGGCCTGTTCCAGGCTGGGTTTGGAAGTCTCCATCCAGATCAGGTCGGCGTAGGGGGCGTAGCTCAACCCCCGGTCTATGCAGGCTTCCAGCCCGTTGCGGACGTAATAAAAGCCTTCCGCAGAGCGCTCGCCGGGCACCACAAAACCGCGGTCCCGCTCGTCTACGTCGCTGGTCAGCAGGTTGGCCGCCTCGGCATCCGTGCGGGCGATGACCACGCTGGGCACCCCGCAGACATCGGCCGCTAAACGCGCGGCAACCAGCTTATTGATGGCCTCTTGTGTAGGAACAAGCACTTTTCCCCCGAGATGGCCGCATTTCTTGGCCGAACTGAGCTGGTCTTCAAAATGCACCCCGGCAGCACCGGCCATAATCATGTGCTTCATCAGCTCAAACGCGTTCAGGTTGCCCCCGAAACCCGCCTCGGCATCGGCCACCAGCGGCACCATCCAGTCAATGCGGTCGTCGCCCTTCATCCAGTGAATCTGATCGGTGCGCAACAACGCGTTGTTGATGCGGCGAACCAGCGCCGGCACGGCATCCACCGGGTAGAGGCTCTGATCGGGATACATCGTCTCGGCGGTGTTGGCGTCGCCGGCCACCTGCCAGCCGCTCACGTAAATAGCGTTCAGCCCGGCCTCCACTTCCTGGATGGCCTGGTTGCCCGTCATGGCGCCCAGCCCTGTGACCGGCCCGGCCTCGTGCAGCCCCTTCCACAGTTTCTCCGCCCCGTTGCGGGCAAGCGTGTGCTCAATTTGCATGGAGCCTCGCAGGTTCACCACTTCAGCGGCGGTGTACGGACGGGAGGTGTTCTTCCAGCGCGGATTTTCGTTCCAATCGCGGATTAACTGGTCAATTTGGTCCTGGCGAGTCATCGTATGCGGGTTTTGTAAATTAGTTAAACTGTAGTTCGAAGGGGGGCACTCGTTGAAGCGGCTTTGATGGAACTTTCCAAAATCCACTTGTGCATTCTATATCAGTTCATATGCCGGCAGCGTCAAGAACTCGACGAAATCGCGGCTTCGGATAAGGTCATCAAATAATTCGGAGGCCTTGGCAAAGCGGCCCCGGTCGTAGCGCTCGGCACCAACGTACGCGCGGATTTTCTCCAGTTCCTCCGGAACCATGGCAGCTACCATAAAATAAGTTATGGTGCGGCCGTCCTCCAGGGCGCTGCGGCGCTGAATCCACTGCCAGACTTGAGTGCGGCTGATCTCGGCGGTGGCCGCGTCCTCCATGAGGTTGTAGAGCGCAGCGGCTCCCACCCCCTTCAACCAGCTTTCGATGTAGAGAATGCCCACATTGATGTTCAGGCGCAGGCCCGCTTCCGTAATGGTTCCGGGCGAAGGGGTCAGCAAATCTTGCGCCGTGACGTGCAGGTCTTCGCGCTTGACATGGATTTGATGAGGCGTGGGCATTTGCCGATCAAAAATTTCCATGGCTACACCAACCAGGCCTGGATGCGCTACCCAGGTGCCGTCGTGGCCGTTGCGCACTTCGAGCTCTTTGTCTTTGCGCACCTTTTCAATGGCAGCAGCATTGGCCTGCTCGTCGCCCTTGATGGGGATGAATGCTGCCATGCCGCCCATGGCATGTACCCCGCGCCGGTGGCAGGTCTGGATAACCAACTGCGAATAGGCGCTCATGAAGGGCACCGACATGGTCACCTGGCCGCGCTCCGGCAATACGTATCCGTCCAGGTTGCGCAGGCGCTTGATGTAGCTAAAAATGTAGTCCCAGCGGCCGCAGTTCAGGCCGGCGCTGTGGTCGCGGAGTTCCCAGAGTATTTCGTGCAGTTCAAAACTGGCCAGGATGGTTTCTACTAAGACGGTGGCCTTGATGGTGCCCTTAGGAATACCCAGGCGGTCTTGGGCGCGCAAGAAAACGTCGTTCCACAAGCGCGCCTCGTGGTAACTCTCCAGTTTGGGCAGGTAGAAATAAGGCCCGCTTCCTTTGGCCAGCAGCCATGCCGCGTTGTGAAACAGGTACAAGCCAAAATCAAACAGCGACGCGCTCATGGGCTGATCGTCTACCCAGACATGGCTCTCATTTAAATGCCAGCCTCGAGGCCGTACCATCAGCACCGCAGTTTTCTCGTTCAGCGAATATTGCTTGCCGTTCTCCGGGCTCTGGTAGGTGATGGTACCCCGCACTGCGTCGCGCAGGTTGATCTGGCCGCTGACACAGTTGGCCCAGGTAGGCGAATTGGAGTCTTCAAGATCGGCCATGAACACTTTCGCGCCTGAATTCAAGGCGTTGATGATCATTTTGCGCTCCACCGGGCCGGTTATCTCCACGCGTCTGTCTAATAAATCCGGGGGAAGGGGCGCCACGGTCCAGTCACCACTTCGGATGCTGGCCGTCTCCGGCAGAAAGTCGGGCAAATCGCCCCCGTCCAGCGCTAGTTGGCGGTTCTGCCGCTCTTCCAAAAGCGCCAGCCGGCGATCGTTAAACAAACGCTGCAAATCAGCCACGAAGGCCAGTGCTTCCGGCGTCAGAATTTCGCGATAGGCCGAATTCAGGGTACCGCGCACTTCTACGCCGCCGATAGTGGTCAGTGCTTGTAAAGACATGAGTGTTTATGTTCAGGTGAAGTGCCCTGTAAAGATTACTCGATTCCCGGATTCAAAGTTACGCAAAGCGAATTTCTCTGTCAAGCGAAAATTCGCTAATCGCAATTTTTAGCGCATAGCGATGCCGGGTTTCGTATCTTTCCGCGTATTTTGATCCCCCACAAACACGTCATACGCCTCATTTTCGGGCTCAAAGTCCGCGAATTGCGCAAGCAGAAGAGCTTGTCGTTTGCCGAGCTTTCGCAGGCCAGCGGGCTGTCGGTCAGCTACCTCAACGAGATTGAACGGGGCAAGAAATACCCCAAAACCGACAAGATTCTGGCGCTTTCAGAGGCGCTTGACGTGAGCTACGACAACCTGGTTTCGCTCAAACTCAGCAAGCGGCTGAGCCCGGTGGCCGATCTGCTTCGGTCGTCGTTCTTTCAAGAGCTGCCGCTGGAGTTTTTTGGCCTGGAACCGGGGCAACTGCTGGAGTTGATCGCCAGTGCGCCTACAAAAATCAACGCTTTCATTTCAACGCTGATCGAAATTGCGCGCAATTACGAGATGCAACAGGAACAATTCTACTTTGCCGCCGTGCGCTCGTACCAGGAATTGAACGACAGCTACTTTGAGGACATTGAAAAAGCGGTAGCCGATTTTTCGCGGGCGAAGGGCCTCGATGCGCTGCCCTGCGTTCCGGTTGAAGCCCTGGAGCGTCTGCTGCGCGACGATTACGGCTACAAGCTGGACGGCGATCTGCTCAACAATGTGCCGGAACTCACTGGCCTGCGCTCGCTCTTCAACAAGAAAAAGCGCATGTTGATGATCAATCCCTCCCTGAGCCCCACGCAGCGCGCATTTCTGCTGGGCAGGGAACTGGCGTTCAACGAGCTGGCCCTGAAAACGCGTCCGCTGTTCACGCCCGGCATTCAGGCCGCTTCGTTTGAAGAAGCGCTGAACAATTTCAAGGCCTCCTACTTTGCCGTGGCCCTTTTGGTGAACCAGCGCCACCTGCTCCCGGACCTGGAGCAACTCTTTGCCCGCGAAACTTGGGACCCGTCAATGTTCACCAGTTTGCTCGACCGCTACCAGGCCTCGCCTGAAATGCTGGTTCAGCGCCTGACCAACCTGTTGCCCCGCCATTTTGGCATCCGCAACCTGTTCATGCTCCGCTTCCGGCACGTTCCCGGCGACGCGGGCGGCCCCGATGAGTACTTCATCACCAAAGAGCTTCACCTGGCCCGCCTTCACAGCCCGCACGCCAACGAAATCAACGAGCACTACTGCCGGCGTTGGGCATCCATTCGCGTCTTGCAAAATCTCCGCGCCCTGCAGCTGGGTGGCGGCAACACTGTCGGCAACACCGGCGTTTCGCCCGGCACCTCAACGGGTAGCTACACCAGTGCCTCAACCGGGCCCCTGGCCGCTGGCACCACTGGCCCTTCACCCGGACCCCTGGCCGATTTTCAGCGCTCTACCTATGTAGGCTCCAAAGAAGAATACCTGATTCTGTCGCTCGCACGCCCCAATGCCCCTTCGCCCGGAAACATCAGTATCACGCTGGGCTTGCAAGTAGACGAGCGGTTGCGCAAACTCGTGGCTGTGCTCAACAACGACAGCATTCCACTCATCACCGTCAACGACACCTGCGAGCGCTGTCCGCTCAGCGATTGTCTTGAGCGTGTGGCTCCCCCTCTGGCCCTGGAACGCGAGGCCCGCGCCGCAGCCATGCGCAAAGCGGTGGAAGGGGTGTTGCGGGGGTAGGTGAGTTAATGCAAAGCACTTGGCACTTAACATTGAGCTACAAATTTTTTTATTATATCAATAATTCTATTGAAATGCTCTGCTCGGTTTTGATAGGTTAAGTTTCCTATAACTGCTTCCTGTTTAGCGCGAGCGCTCCATATGCTTTGCAACTGCTCCACCAGCCATGGTTTTACATCGGATTGTGCAGTATTCAATTGCTCGAAAATGTCGATACGGTTGTCAATAATGTAAACTAAATCTTCCGGATCGTGGCTTGTTCTTGGATCGTTGGCTCCTCTGCTATTAAATGCATCAAATTTGGAAACCATGAAGTAGGGTAGTGAAAGGACACTAATTCGTATGCCAGCAACTTAGACGGTTTCCCGCTTAGAAAAACCAGGCGCAAACCAACGGTTGGCAGATGCCCAGCCTATGGCTCGGGTACTCATGACGTCTACCTTAATATCCTCGTAGCGAAAACGGCAGATTACGGTATCGTCTGCAGATTGTGTGAATCCCTTTTGTGTCAAAGCTTCACGGGTGACTTCAAGTTCATGCAAGGAAACAATAGCCATGGTGATGTCAAGATCATCGGTAGGGCGTACATCCTCAGCAGCAGGATCATGAACATAAAAGCCAACAACAGCTCCACCTACAAAGCCCACCTGTTCATTCATTGGTCCTAATGCATTGGCTACTTTGTGAATGGCCGACTACTAATATGTATGTTTCATATTTATATAAATTTCTGCAACTCGATCCCTGCCAACCTTTTCTCCCTTGCGCGGCCGACTCACAGTGCGTCAACCAATGCCAAATACCGGTTAAGATTTTCATCTTCCAATGCTGCGAGCGGAACTTTGGGATAGAAGGGGGTAATACTGTGACCACGGACGCTGCCCTTGCTATATGGCCATACATATGCTTCGTTTCCTTTTATCTTGCTGTCTAACGGTTCAGCTGTGTGCGCAGTGGGTATGCCCCGAACAAAAGGTCCCGGTTTAGCAGGAAACACAACGGCTAAACCATATTGTAGAAAGTCTATAGGCGTAGCGCGCGTGACTTTCTTTCCCTAATCGTCCAGTAGGCCAGCAGATTTTGACCGAGCCACGGACTGGCTTACTTCACTTTGGCTCAGTTTCAAGGAATGCGCCAATGGAATTTGCCGCCAGGATTCGTCGTTCAAAACAATAATCTTTAACAGAACAACGATGTCCTGAGGCTTCATGAAGTGCTGTGACTTTCTCAACTGTCTAGTATTATCAATAATTGCAATGTGCAACAATAAAGAATTAATGCAGCATAAACGGATAGTTAATTAAAATTATTGCCAATTGCAATACGCAATAAAATTTGGGACTAAATTCTATAGGGTACATCTAAAAGCCCGGATACGAGGCTTGCAGAATTTTTAACTCCAGTCATTGCTAATCAGCACATGCCCATCCAAATCCGCGTAATCAAATAGAGCTGCTATCTGCGCTGCCGCCGTTGTTGCCACTACCGATTCGGCCATGCAGCCGATCAGCGTACCCAAACCGCGGCTGCGCGCCAGGTCATGCAGACGGATGGCGGGTCGCAACCCGCCGCACTTCATCAGCTTGACATTGACGCCGCTGAAGAGTTCTGCTTTCTGTTGCAGGTCTTGTTCTGATTGGATCGATTCATCGCCGTAGATAGCCAGCGAAGTGCGTGCGCGCAACCATAAGTTATCTTCATCTGCTTGTACGGTCAGCGGCTGTTCCACCAAAAAAAACTGTTTGCCGGGCAGGCACTCAATAGCGCGAATGGCTTGTTCGCGACGCACAAAAGCCTGGTTGAAATCCACGGCAATGGGCTGATCTGTCAGCCGGGTCAGCAAGGCTATGACAGCCCGTGTTCTTTCCAGATCCGCATCCAGCTTAAGCTTGATCCAGGGAGCATGGCGACCAGCCTCAACCGCTGCCCGGGTAGAGGCCGCATTGCCGATGCCCACGGTATGGCAGGATCGCACTGCCTCGGGATTTGGGACGCCCAGCACTTGCCAAAGCGCTTGCCCGGTCCTTTGCGCGATCGCATTGTGCCAGGCCATGTCCAGTGCGGCCAATGCTGGCAAACAAGTAGCAGGGATTCGCTCAGGTTGATCCAGGCAGGCTTCCCACTCCTCCAGATCGCGGGGGCCCTTGGAAGCCCAATCCAGCAACTGCGCCTGATTTTCCGCCCGCGTTGGAAGCATGTAGGGCGGAAACGACGCCTGCCCAAGACCTTTAAGCCCTTCGCCCGCCAGCACCACAAACAGTGCTTCCGTGCCGCGCCTGGCATTTCCGGCAACTGCAAAGACCTGACGAAGCATCAAGTCGCGCGATTCAACGCGCAGGGCATACAAATTTCCGGGACGCAAAGGTGAAAAGTTCAGAGCGTTAAGTTACGGTGAGTATATATGTAGCGCGTCATCGAGGGAGAATCTTGCATATACATTGTTGTGGGTTTGCTATCCCTATTTAGCCTTATGGTTTTGTATTTCTAACGCTAACCGGGTAACTAATTCAGTTGTTTCATTTATCGCACCATTAAGTAAATTAATGCAATCCAGGTTTATCCAATAGTGTACCGCAGCATTTCGCAAATATTCTTCACTATTCTCTTTTATTTCAAAAGTTGAGAAGGTTTCAGAATCCGTTTTGAACAAAAATGACGTGGTCGGTTCAAACTTTAAGACGTTGAAGTCTACATACAACGGTGCATCTACTGGTAAAGCCCAATCAGAATTAATCTCAAAGTTAGATTGTATGTAGTCATAATTTGCATAATGCTTAACAATGACGTCTCTCAAATCGACATCTTTAATTACGCCTAAATTTCCAGTACTTGATAAATCATCAAATGTTGAAGTGGATGGATTGAAAAAAGGATAATGGCAACCATAAATTAAGTACTTTTCAATTTTCTCCAGAATTACCGAATCATCTTCATTCATATTGTTTAAGGCGATTGCCATTTCTTCAATGGATTGATTACCCTTTGCCAAGTCTTCTATGCTCTTGGAAAATGTAAGTAAATCTTGTTTATTTTCAATCAATAGTCTTTCCACATATGCCAGCTCCTGTTTGCTTTGTTTTCTATTTTCATTCCAATTATTGATTTGAAGGGCAATCAAAATTCCAAGAACCACAAGAATTATTTCACCCACTGCATAGGTTAAATACTTACCAGTTTTTCCCTGGTAAACCAAACCTAGTCTGATTCGTCTAAAGAATTTTATCATTGGTTATTGGTTGCTCATAATGAAACACAACTTCCACCTTGAAGCAAGTGAAGGATCGGAGTCGGGATAGAAAGCCAGGTATTCATTGCACGTCCTCACCGCACCCTTAACCTTCGATAGCCAATACTACTGCGCATCCAGAAACCAGAAGCCAGCCCAAAAACAAATCCGCCTACGTGTGCCCACCAGGCCACACCGCCGGATTCTCCGCTGAGTGCCCCAAGTCCGCTAGTCATTTGCATGTAAAACCACAGGCCCAGAAAGAGGACAGCAGGCACACGGATAGGTATAAATATCAGAAACAGCAAAAAAACTTTGATGCGACTCTTCGGATACATGACCAGGTACGCGCCGAGTACTGCACTGATGGCACCGCTGGCGCCGAGCATAGGAATGGGGCTGAAAGGATCCGTGGCGATGTGGGCAGCCGTTGCCGCTATTCCCCCGAGCAAATAAAACAGCAGAAAGCGCAGCGACCCGATAGTGGATTCAATGTTGTCCGCAAAAATCCAGAGAAAGACCATGTTGCCCAGCAAGTGCAGGATACCTCCATGCAGGAACATGCTGGTGACCAACGTATCTAAATTGCGGCCGGCCAAGATGTCCGCCGGTACAGCGGAATAGCGCATGGTAAATGCGCCGGCGCCGGGCTCCAGGATTTGCCAGAGAAAGACGCCGATGTTCAGCGCCAAAAAGGTATAGCTGACCAGCGGTCGGTGCCCGCCGTGTACCTGGTCATCGCCGTAGGGAAAAAACATGCAGGGCGAAAGTTACGCTAAGGAGGGGCATTTGACGACAGGGGCACAAAACATACTAATTATTATGCACCACAAACAACCCTCTTCCCGGGCCGGTGCGCCGTTGCGTAAAACGCTCCAGCAGCAACACCGCTTCTTCCAGGTCTTGCACAGCCATAGGAACGCGCGAGAGGATGCGCTCACGATCCACCTTCAGCAAGAGACAACCTTCTCGCTGGCGCACATCAAAATGCTCAGAGGATCGCTGAAACCAGGCTGTCTCCCGACCCAGGTCAGTCCAGATCACTGCCTCCAATTGCTGATAGCGCCGCTCCACTTTAAGCACGCG
>Ga0209591_10001064_pt1 | contig 35226 bp, 31 predicted proteins | sample MAT01_FD_187207 | JGI IMG/M metagenome (GOLD analysis project Ga0209591, IMG submission 187207) | Freshwater microbial communities from Lake Fryxell liftoff mats and glacier meltwater in Antarctica - MAT-01 (SPAdes) (version 2) | ecosystem: Environmental > Aquatic > Freshwater > Ice > Liftoff... | reverse complement strand
CGCGCTCATCGAGTTTGCGCAACAATGACCGGGCGGCGATGTCCTTGAGGCGTCCGCCAGGGTTCCGCCAGTTCCAGAGCTCGCAGATCTGGCGGGAGAGGGCAGTCCGATGGAGCGCGGCGTTGCCCGCGATCAGACCGCGTAACATGGCCAGATCCTCCGTACTGACACGCCGACCCTGTATCACAAAGTCACTCACCTCGGCTCAACCCTGGCCGAGTCGGCTGAATGAGTCCAGCAAAATGGCCAAACTCCAGAGCCGTTGGCCCCAAACCACATTCCACTGCATCCCCCCGAAGTCCACCACCACAACCCATCGACAACTCGCGCAAATCACCGGCAACCGGCGCGGTTGCTGGTGTCGCAGAGCGCTTCTAAGGTGGCCGGCACGTGTCCAAGAGCGCCCGTCCAACTCACCTCGCACCACCGCCTCCCGGTGGTGAGGCGGCTTTGTGGCGCGGCGCCGGCGCTCGTTGGCGCCAATTGTTCGGTGATTTCAACCGCCTGGGCGTCAGTTTCGAATGGCATGATGTTCCCGCCAATACCGAGGTCGACTGGGCTCCTAGCTTTCACCCCGACAGCGTCGAATTATGCCTGAATCTAGCGGGTGAGGGCGAAGTTGTGGCGACCCCCGACACCTTGCGACTAGGCGCTTGGGCCGCTGGATTCTATCGCCAAGGTCGGAACGGGCTGCACGCCCGCCGTCTTTCCGGGGCCGAACACCAGTTCATTACCGTCGAACTCGCCCCCACGTTCCTAGCTCGGCATTTGCAGTCCTCAGTCGAGGACCTGCATCCGCTGATCCGCGAGGCGATAGCTGGACTCACCGCAGACTCGGCTGTCGGAACTATGGAGCCCATCAATTCCCGGCAACGCGAACTGGTCTTGAGTCTGCGGCAACCCCCAGTCCTCGCGAGTGCCCAAGCGATCTGGTACCAAGCCAAGGCGGTAGAACTGATGGGCGAATTCTTCTTCCAACCCGCTTCCTCGGAAGAATTGTTTTGTCATCGCCAGCAACGAGTCGCGCGCGACCGCGTCGACAAGGTCATCAGTCTCTTGAAGCAGAATTTGACGGATCCACCCTCCCTGGAAGGAATCGGGCGCGAAGTAGGTTGCAGTCCGTTCTACCTCAGTCGCACCTTTTCGAAGGAGACCGGCCAAACGATTCCCCAGTACCTGCGTCAACTCCGCCTCGAACGTGCCGCCGAATTACTTCGATCCGGTGATTACAACGTGACCGAGGCGGCCTTGGAGGTCGGTTACAACAGCCTGAGTCATTTCAGCCATGCCTTTCACCAGCAGTTCGGCTGTTGCCCCGGATTGTATCCCATGGCCACTCCGACGCAGCGGGCTGCGGCCAAGGGCCCATCAGAACGCTGACGTCAGCCAAAGTAAAAACCGGCCCGTGCGCTCCACCCACCAGCGCAGAGCCGTCCAGACGCTCACCTGACCCGTCAGCATCGGCAGCGTCAACAGGAGCACCAGCACGTTTCCGAGCCAGATTACTACGGCCGAAACCAGCCAGCCTTCCACATCCAGATCCGGTTGGCGGACGCGCAAAATGTGGGCTGTCAAAGTGACGTGGAAGGCGTAGCAGAAGCCGAGCCCAAAATGGAACCAAGGTTGATAGGGGTCCCAGTGGCCAAGCCAACTACCAAAGGCCCACAAAAACGCCCACAGCACCGCGTAGAGCGGAAAGAAATAAGGGGCGAGCACAATGAGCGGATTACTGATGGTGACCACGACCTGACCGCCCCGAGCCGTGGCGCGAAATGATTTCACACGTCCCCCACACAACCAGGCCCACAACACATGAGTGAGTTCGTGACCCACCACATAAATCCAGAGCGGCTTGGGCAGCAGAAAAAAGACCACGGTCCATCCCGCCGCACCACCCAGCACTGCCACCCAGAACATCGACGTGTTGCCCGCCGACCGAATCACCAAAGCCAACGCCCAGGTGGCTCCGATACACCAAGGCATCAGCGCCAGGCAAAATAGGATTCGCCAGAGGGAATCGAGATGGGTCTGGGTCTTTTTAGACATTCGGACACCGAGCGGATCGGAGATGCCAAATGTTCAAATCCCACCCTCAACACTCAACATCCTTCTTGCAAACTCGTCGAATTCAGGCGCCTTCGACTCCGTTCTCATCGCAGCAACACTTACCGCTTTCCCCTGCTCCGTTCTGGTGTGTGAAAGAAGGTGAGGCGTGAGTTTCGTCCGGTCCGCGTTATGGACGTCGGTTCAACCTTTCGTCAAGATCGCGCCCAGCCTACTCCCGATCTGACTTATGATGTCTCCGCTTCTCCGATTCCTCATGTCCCCAACGCGGCACTTTGACAGGCGGAACCGATCGTTGATGACAGGGCGGAGTTGCCGGGTTTGCAGTTATCCTTCGCTTCGGTGCGGGTGACAGACGCCTGTTTCTCTTGCCGGCAAACCGAGAAAACTTTCCCTCGATTTTTCAGGTCAATCTCGGCGTCCTGACGTCATGCCTGTTTCCCGTCGCCGGTTTGCTGCGGTCTTGAGCGCCGGAACCGCCGCGGTGCTATCAGCGAACTTTTTGCGTGCCGACGAGACACGGCTGCGCGCTGCAGTGATCGGCCATACGGGACGCGGCGACTACGGACACAGTCTGGAGCAGATTTTCCAGGGCCGGTCCGGAGTCGAACTGATCGCCTTGGCAGATCCAGACGCAACGGGTCGAGCCAGGACCGCCCGGACGTTGGGCGTCAACCGCACCTATGCGGACTGGCGAGAATTGTTGCGTCTGGAAACACCCCAAGTGGTCGTCGTCGCGCAGCGACATGCTGATCAACATGGGGAAATCGTTCTCGCCTGTGTCGAAGCCGGGGCGCACGTGTTCGTGGAAAAGCCATTCGTCCGTTCACCCGACGAAGCCGACGTCATCCTGGCAGCCGCCGCGCGAAAGAAGCGAAAAATCGCTGTCGCACACACCATGCGGATGATGCCAGTGGTAGAGCAGTTTCGAAAAAAGGTGGAGGACGGACTATTGGGTGAACTGGTCGAGCTTCGCGCCTTCGGGAAACAGGACACTCGGGCTGGAGGCGAAGACATGATGGTTTTGGGGACCCATCTGTTTGACTTAATGCGGCTCTTCCTAGGCGATCCCCGTTGGTGTTCGGCTCGGGTTTTGGTAGACGGCCGGGACATCACCGTAGCCGATCGGCGGTTGGTTAAAGATGACGTGGGCTGGGTCGCCGGAGATCAGGTAACGGCGATTTTTGCTTTTGATCGGGGTATAAACGCCACTTTCACTAGCGATGCCCGGTTGCGTGAAATGACCGGACATTGGGGCCTCGAATTTCGCGGAACCAAAGGAGTGGCGAAGTTAAACTGCGACCTTTCACCCACTGTTTTCCTCCGAACCACCACGCCTTGGTCGGCGGAAGGAAGACGGGAAGAATGGACGCCCCTGGATCCCGCGTTGGTCAAGAACGTGCCAGTGCACACGACAGGACCGGTGACGGATTGGTTGGAGGCAATTGCCCAGGATCGCGAACCGGAAGGCAGCGGACGCGACGGAGCGTGGGCCGTTGAAATGGTGTCGGCCGTTTACCAATCGGCCCTGCGCGGCGGTCGAGTCACCTTTCCGCTCCAACAGCGCCAGCATCCCCTCGCGAAATAGCCACGCCGGTTACGGACCCTTTATTTGCGGTCGTTTGTCAGGGAACAAACGGAGCCTGGGGAAGTTTGTCGCCTCATGCCAAAATCAGACGCAAACTATCAGCCTAATGAACCTATCGTCACCTTCCTCGGGCCATCGGGGGGCTGGCTTTGATCCGCCCAATCGTTTCGCTGCGATTCATCGCGAAGCGGACCCGGACTTGACCGATCTCGACCTCGCCGAGGAACCCCTTCCCCGAACCCAGTTTCTTGATGATCAGACACAACGGGCACTGACGCGTAACGACAGCCCAGACATTGGCTTTACCTGGAGCCTGAATCCTTACCGCGGTTGCGAGCACGGGTGCATCTACTGTTATGCCCGACCGACCCACGAATACTTGGGCTTCAGTGCCGGACTTGATTTCGAGTCCAAGATTGTGGTGAAGCACCGCGCCCCGGAACTGCTGCGAAAGGAACTCGCATCGCCCAAATGGAAGCCGGACGTCATTGCCCTCAGCGGAGTCACCGATGGCTATCAACCGATCGAACGAAAACTCCGACTAACCCGGCGGTGCCTGGAAATCCTCGCCGAGTTCCGGAATCCAGTCGGGATCGTTACCAAGAACGCCTTGGTAGCCCGCGATGTCGACATCCTCGCTGAACTGGCCCGACATCAAGCCGTCGTCGTGATGATCTCCCTGACGACCCTGGATCCGGATCTGCGGACATTACTGGAACCTAGAACCTCTCCGCCTTCGGCCCGACTGGCCGCGATGCGAACGCTCGCTGAGGCTGGAGTGCCCGTCGGAGTGATGGTCGCACCCGTGATTCCATCGGTAAATGATCACGAGATCCCCCAGTTATTGGCGGCCGCGGCGGCCGCGGGGGCGCGTCACGCTGGCAAGGTGATCCTTCGCCTGCCGCTGGCGGTGGCTCCGCTCTTTGAAGAATGGCTGGGGCGGCACTTTCCCGACCGGAAAGAAAAGGTGCTAAACCAAATTCGTGAACTGCGGAGTGGTCAGCTCAATGACGCCCGCTTTGGATCCCGAATGAGGGGCGAAGGACCGCGAGCCGAACAACTTTCTCAACTGTTTGCGGTGTCCTGTCGTCGGGCCGGTCTCGCCTTCTCGGGGCCAGAATTGAGCACCGCTCACTTCCGTCGTCGGGAACCCGACCAAGGAGAATTTTGGTAGTCGCCCGTCCGACACCCTTTTGTCCCATATGGGACAAAAGGATGCTCAAAAGTGAATCGACGTGAAGTAAGGAATGAAACGGGCGAACCGGGTCCTTAGAAGGAGAATTGCAGTCCGCCGCTCACGCCGAAGGTCGAGCCAAAGTCGAACTGGGCCTGATACTCTAAACCATTAATCCGCAGCATTCCGTTGTGCGCCCACTCGGCGGTCGCGTAGGCACTCATCCACGGAAGTATCCGGTATTCACCCCGCAGCTGAAGATAAACTCCCGGCAGCCAATCACCCTCCGAAGTGTTCGCCGTTTCGGTCACCGAAGCGAACGCGGCATTCTCGTACACCGTAGACTGAGTATACTTCGCGGTGCCGTACGCGTAAATCGAGGTAAAACCTCCACTCACCGCAACCGTCCAATTTTCCGAAAGCGGCACCGTTAGCCAGGCGCCAAATCGCCCGGTGTAAAAATCTGCAACGAGGTCGGTCGCTAATGAAGATGACGCCCGCGAGGCAAGGGTCGATTGAGGTTCCGGCGTCAGTGAAATCAGCGGTCCGGCTACGTTGGGAAAGCCGACATACGGCGGCAAAGGAGGAACAACTCCCCCAAGGTCGAACCGATCGCGTTTCATGAGCACGTCGCTTTGCACCGTCGCCTGATCCGTTCCCGAATAGGTGCCAAAGCGCAAGCCCAGTTCGAATCCGAAACGGGCATTACGCCGCCTGATCTCAAATTGGTAGAACTCAAATCCCACCAGCACTTCGGGACCAAAAATCATTCCGTCTTCAAACCCATCCAGGGAATCCACGGTGGACAAGCCCTCCGCACGATTCAATTCCAGCTTGCCGCCAATAAGTTGCGATTCGTCGAGGTAACCCCAATTCCAGGTCAACCCCTGCGCACCTTGGCTGATATCCTCCTGGACATATCCATTGTCGTAAACCCCGGGGGTAATCAGAGCGGGCGCAACTTCACGGGACACCGACACGGACATACCCATCTGGAGATACGCGCCGGTACGGACGTACCAACCGGCCTTTTCCAGATCGTAGGGTGATTCCTGGGCCAGCAAACTAGCGCTGGCGAAAATGCCGGTCAGCAAATGGACCAGCCGGTTCAAGGAGCGGGCAAACTTCATGGAGGACAAATCAGATTTAGCCGGCAGGTTCATTTCACTTCGAGGACGCGGTAAAAGCGACTTTCGTCGACCGGGACAGTAGCCGTGCGGGGAGGGCCCGAATCCAGCCACTGACGACGACTCCCGGTGCCATACATCGGCGGCAGTGAGGTGCTAAAAGATCCGTTGGTGAAGCCCGCGATGGTGGAGGCGTATTGGATGTAATACCGATTAAAACTCACGGTCGGAAACTCGACCAACACCAAGCCGTGGGTCCACCGGGTCACGACATTCATCATCACCGTGCCGTCGGGTGTGGGAATAACAACAGGGAGCGTGGCGAACAGATTGAGTGTCGGAGTGGGCGCGGTAACACGGTCCGTTACATAATACTCCAACAACGCTTGCCGAACTTCGGTCGGCGCAATGGCGCCCAAGTCCACATAAGGCAAGACCGGCGACAATAAGATTCCCTGCGCATTGGCCAGGAAGATGGCATTGGTCAAAGAATCAAAACCCAGGCCCGCAGCGGTCAGCCGGGTATTCTCCACAAAGGCATTCCCCGGATTACCGAAAGTAACGACTTGTTGCTGCAGACCCGTCTGACGGTTTAGGGAGAATCCTCCGACGGCCACCAATTGGGGGTTCATTACATTCAAAATGATGTTGGTCGCACCGTCCAGGGCCGGGGCATAGACCGCCGGAACTGGAAGATTGGTCACGCCCAACTGCCCGGCGAGGGCGTTGGTCATCCCGTCGACCAGATCAAAGAAAATCAGACCAATGCTACTTTCACCCGGGGCCAAATTATTGGTGGCCCAAGCGATGGAAAGGCCCAGACGGCCGTCCGCCAGTTGCGACTCATCAGTGATCACAACCGCATCGTTCGGCAATGCGGCGGGACGGATTCGAATTGAACGCGAAGGGATCGCGGCCACGGCTTCGGGATCTTCTACCAGGATGTCACGCTCCGGCACAAAGGTCGCATTGGTAAATACCGTCGGATCGAACGACACGGAAAACCCAATGTTGGTTTCGGTACTATGCGCAGTAAAAAGGACCGGAACCTGGATTCGGTTGGTGCTCGTCAATACCCCCAACCGCACCGATGCCGCCGGGAGTGGATTGACCGCCAGCAGGGAGGCTAAACTGGTCCGAGTCCCATACTCATTCCGCGCTTGCACCGCGTAGAAGCCGATCTGGTTGGTCACGACATTGGGCAGAATCAGAGTGGCATTGGTGGCGTTTTGGATGGCGTTGTTCTGGAACAGCCATTGGTAGGTAACCGGCACGGCACTTAAGACCTCCGCGGAAAAGGTAGCCGTTTGACCGGCAAAGACGGTCTGAGGCTGTGGCAGCATCGAGAACACCGGTGGCCCAAGCACCGTGAGCGTGGCCGGGGCGGAAGTCGCCGATCCCAGGGCATTCGTAACCACCGCCAAATAGGTCCCAGCCTCCAATACAGAGGAGACCGGGAAAGAAATGATGCCGTTCGTGAAGGTGCTGACCTTGAACCCGTTGAAATAATAGTCGTAGGTCAACGGCAACGTTCCCGTGGCTTCCACCGTAAACGACGCCAGGGAACCCACGGTATTGGTCTGCGAAACCGGGTTAAGCGTGATGACGGGTGCCTGGGCGGCGATTCGTCCCGCCAACAGAACAAATAGGAGTCCGGCCAATAGGCGACCGGGAAAACGGAGGGCAACTTGCATCGGATTGAACGGCGCACACCCTTCCAAGAAGGACCGGCGACGACGGCCACGATAGTCGGGCAGGTGTCGGCGGCGCCAAGGGAAAGTTTACTGGGTTGCCAAGTCGAGCGGAAGGAACTGGGAAGCAGCCGTTCAATCAGACTTGTTTCAGCGGAATTGGGGATGCTGCTGCAAGGCCAGCCAATTGGATTCCGACAAGGGCTGCTGCCGGTACTCATCCGCCAATAGAGGTTCGGCACTGGTCGAGCGGCGGGCTCGTTGCAACCAGGCGCCATTCAAAGGCTCATCGATTAAATCTGGGGTGTTTGCCGCGACCGTCGTCTCATCTTTTTCGCCCGTTGCGTGGCCCACCCCTACAAACCATCCCGCGAGCAGCAACGTGACCCGGAGGAGAGTGGCGCGCGAGTAGGTGGCCAAGGCACAAGGCCGTTCCGGACGGGTCAACTCATGCAACCGGGTGAACAGCGGCAGCGTCCACATGGCCGGATTTCGAGCCGGCGAAAAGGCATCAAACAAGATTCCGTGCGGGGCGGGCCAGCTCACGGCGGCCGGTTCCTGCAGACAGGTCGGAAAATCGGCCTCCAGAACCCGCCAATGCAGCGGAAACGGAGGCGCCCCAACGGAAACCTCACGCTCCTGCAAGAGTTGCTGGACGAGGGACTGAAACCCTTCGAAGTACCCAAGCTCAGCGGCATGACCGGCCGCGAACCGTAACGGTTCCAAGGTTCGGTCAAAGCTGAGCACTCGAACCGTGCGCGCCCGGTTCGGTAGTGCCCGAAGTACGGTCAGAACGTTCGCCGCAGCCCCCAACCCGACATCCCACAACACCCATTCGTCTCCTGAATCCTCGGCGGCACGTTCGCGCAGCCTTAATTGACGGACATAAAGCGCCTCAGCCTCAGCGACCGGTCCCACAACCGGGTGAAAGGTTTCCCCTTCGGCCACCGAGCGAACACTCCACGTGCCATTTTTGAGTCGGACCAGTTCATAGCCACCGGACATGTGCCCGCAGACTCCGGGGGCAAGAGGCAAGAGGCAAGAGGCAAGAGGCAAGGACGCGAGACGGATTGACGTGCCGGACGGCTCACGCACTTTGACGTGCGTGTCGAAACCCATCCTGATCGCCCGCGGCCTAACTAAAACCTACGGCTCGGCTGAGGCGCCGCTGACTGTTCTGCGCGACGTGAGCTTCGAGCTCGCCTCGGGAGACACCCTCGCGGTGGTCGGCCCCAGCGGCAGTGGCAAGACGACCGTGCTGGGACTCTGCGCCGGATTGGACGCACCCAGCGCCGGAGAAGTCTTCCTAGCCGGACACAGCCTGGGAACTTTAGATGAGGATGCCCGAGCGCGAGTTCGCAATGAGCAGGTGGGGTTCATTTTTCAGAATTTTCAGCTCCTACCCACCCTAACTGCCCTCGAAAATGTGATGGTTCCCATCGAATTACGCGGCAACGGAACTCCACGGCAGCAAGGAATCGAACTCCTTAACCGGGTCGGATTGGGTCAACGCCTCAACCATTATCCGGCCCAATTAAGCGGCGGAGAACAACAGCGTGTTGCTCTCGCCCGAGCGTTCATCAACCAACCCAAACTCCTGTTTGCCGATGAACCCACGGGCAACCTCGACGCCGATACCGCCCACTTGGTGACCGACATGATTTTTGAGCTCAATGCGGCAGCCGGGACAGCCCTGGTCCTGGTCACGCACGATCTGGAGTTAGCCGCCCGATGCCGTCGCCGACTGCGACTCAAAGGCGGCGTCATCGTATCCGTGGAGTCGGCCTAAAACGCAAAAAAAGGCGGCCGCCCCCTTCGGGTGGCCGCCTGTCGTTGATACGGAGCGTCGATCGAAGCGGTCAGGAGCCGGCCTCTTCCTTTTTACCGGTTGCGGCCGTCTTGGATTCACCTGAAGGATCCGGTTTAGGTCCAAAACTAGCCTTGAGGACCACCAACTGACCTCCCTCTTCGCTTTGATACAGACCGCGGGCTTCGTCGCCGAGAACGACGTCGCCGAAAGCCACCTGCTTTCCGTCCTTTTCAATCTTGGTAGCGGACGTCAGGTGAAACACCCGTTGTTTGGGTCCACTCAAAGTGAACGTCATTTTCTGGGTGTCCAAAGCGGCGACCTTGCCGCGGAAGGGAACCGAACGGGCCGATTTACGAGCCGGGCTTTCCGCCTTGGTCTCCGCGGCGCGGACCTCGGAGGGTTTGCTGTCCGTCGCCTGGGCGAGGGCAGTGAGGTTGGGAACAAAGGCCGCGAACAAGAGCGCGGCTCCGAGTAGTAGTGAGGTATTCATGATTTGGTGCGGGCCGGAATTGTCTGCGGCTGCACCTCGTCACCATCTCAGTTTTCCCGGCCCATTCGCTATCGCCACATTTGACGAGATAAGACACCGGGCTTGCAGCCGGTTCGGTGAAACAGAAACGCCGATTACTGCGCGCCACCACCCGCTGCCTGCGGTGTAAAATCAGCGGTTCCGCGAGCCCGACCAGCCTCAACTTGGAGCCGGTAAGCCGTCCCCGGAACCAGTTTTACCGGCGGCACACCGCCCAAGAGTTGCATCCCAGGAAGATCATCACCATAGGCGAATCCGCGGGTCGGCTGGGATCCCTTCGGCGACGACAGATTCCAGACCGACTTGGGATGGGTGTTAGAAACCTCGGAGAGAGGCAACACCCGCAGAGCCGTCAGGGGCCATTCCTGGTCGAGACCAAAAATTACTGGCAGTGGGTCATCGGGCGCCGCCCGGGGAGCGAAAGGTCGCGAGGAAACATTGATTTGAATTTGGCGCACGCGGCCCAAGTCGGTGAACCGGAAGAGATACAGAGCGCCCAGTGCCACCACCAACGCGACCAATGTCCATGATTGCCTCGTCATAACAGACCGACGATGAACCTGACGCGAGGCGCCAGGAAACGATTCGACAGAAGTCACCTTGAGTGCGCGGGTCACTGCGAACCATTCGATCCGTCAGAAATCTACATGCAACTCCAGCCCCGAATCCACTCTCCGCTCCACCACGCCTTCACTCTGATTGAGCTTCTGGTGGTCATCGCCATCATTGCGATCCTTGCGGGTATGCTCCTGCCTTCACTTGGCCGGGCCAAATCCGCGGCCCAGCGCATTGTTTGTGTGAATCACGTACGGCAACTCGGTCTGGCTTCGACCCTCTATGCTGGCGAAAACTCCGGGCAATTTCCGGAACGAAACACTGGACCTCGTTGGCCGGAACGTCTGTTGCCGAATTACAAGACCATTAAGATTCTGGTTTGCCCAAGTGACATCGGCACCGACCCCAGTACCAGCCGTTCCGGCAACCGCCCAGCGTCCGGGATCAATGATACCAATCTGATTGGCGATTCGTCGCCCCGTTCGTACATCATGAATGGTTGGAATGACTACTTCGCCCAGGAAATGGGCGACGCGTTCAATCTCAACTCGATCGTGGGCAAGACCCTCAAGGACACGACGGTCATTGAATCCAGCGAAACGATCCTTTTCGGCGAGAAGCTGTATCCCATCGGCCACTACTACATGGATTTCCTGGAAGGTAAGTTGGGGAACGATGTCGAAGTACTGAATCATAGCGTCCACGGGAGCACCGTCCGCAGCGATCGGGGTGGCAAAGGGGGCGGTTCCAATTACGCTTTCTGCGATGGAAGCGTTCGGTTCTTGAAGCACGGACGGTCCCTAGGGCCGATTAATCTTTGGGCCGTGACGGAACGGTGGCGAACCAACGCGATTAACGTGGCGAACTGAGCTCACGAGGTCCGAGTTCGTTGAGGGTCGAAGCCAGCACTCGAAGCCTCCGAAGAAAACCCTGACGACCGCCATTTTTGGCATCCATTTTGCACGGGCAAAACCTGCCAAACACAGCGCTGGATGGCGTTGTTGATTGGTTCTGGGTTGGAGCGTCCGCCTCGGCGCAAGTTGGGGCGGGCGCTTTTTGCTGCTCGCACCGCCTCCTGTTCCTTCAACTCGTCCAAATTCAGTGAGTTCGCGCAGAATGGATTAGCCGAACCATTGCTTTCACATTCAAAGCAGCCTTCGGCACAAAGGAACTTCGCTCCACAAACTCGGGAAGCTTTGAGCCATCGGCACTGCGCTCGGAGCAGTGATCATTATCTCCCGCCGGCCCCAACCCATCCAAAGTGGGGAAATAGGCCCAGAGGTGGTTGCCATCACTCAACCCTCCCCGCGCTTCGGGCTCCACCCGCAAGCCCAATTCCACACCCGCTGCCTCCCAATGAGAAAAAAGCGCCAGAGTTCCAGGGTTAGAGGGCCAAGGTGGCATTTCCCCCGTTACGTCCATTTCAACCGTGCAACGAAATCCATCAAGCGGACTGACCACATCCCCCGGACCCGCCAATTGCAAAAGACCGGACCGCCCGTGAGCATAGGCATCGGTCGAAAATGCCCGAAACTCCCCCTCGGCTTCGGCCGCCTGCGGAACACGGTTCAATCCCGTCCCACCACGGATTAACCCCACATTCACCGAAAGCTGACGGGTCTCGTCATTCAAATCATTTACCCGATCTACCAAACGACCCAATTGGACAATGGCATTGGCGCCGGCCTCTGGCCGCACTCCCGAATGAGCGCTCCGACCCGTGACGCGCAGACGCCACACCCCGCGTCCTTTTCGGGAAACAACCAATCGCCGGCAGCCCGGCCCTTTCCCCTCAGCTTCAAAAACTAACACTCCAAGCGTCTCTGGCCCCAGACGGCTTCGGCAAACCTCACCAAAATCAGGCGAAAGAACCTCCTCCGATGAATTCCAGAAGAGCTTCCAAGTAACGCTTTCAAAGGTCTCCGGATGTAGTTCACGCAGGGCCTCCAAGGTCAGCCACATCACCACTGACCCCCCTTTAATGTCATGGGTCCCAGGGCCAAAAATCCGATCGCCCTCGGGCTGCCACTGAAAATGGTTCCGGGCTTCTTCCTCGGGCGAAAAAACGGTGTCGAGATGAGAGGCGAGGGCCAACGAGTGGTGACCGACCCCGGGCCGTTTCAGCACCAAATGGTCACCCCACTGAGGATTCGTCGAGGGGACCCATTCCGCCTGGAACCCAAGCCCGGCAAAGGCCTCCGCCGTCAGTTCACCCACCTTCCGAACGCCCTCCCGGTTCTCGGTCCAACTGTTGATCTCGACCATTCGCCGGAGCAGCTCCAAGGCAGCCGGCAGGCGGGATTCCAGCGCAAGAGTCAGAGCCGCCAGCGAACGCATAAGGGGAGCCTTGAAGGGTCGGGAGGCAGGCGTCAATCCGGCGACATCGAGAGTGCGCTGAATTTTTCCTGATTCCCTGCCGGGACGATCCAAGTATTCGCGAACCCTGGGTTCAAAACATGAGGTGTAATCCAACGATTCCGCCACATTTCTGTCGGTCGTTCCGCAGGCATTCCTGCCTGCTTCCGCCGGGACCGGAACGTAGATCGCGGAGGGCACGACGCACCCTTCAACCCCCTCGACGCGCCCGAATCACCGCGCCTCCGCCCGCTCCGACGCGTCAGGTCGCTCTTGTCTCGCCCCGGTCTTCTCAGCCGACCCGAGCGGTTGGCGCTTCGTTTCTTCAGCGACGACGCCGTCGCGGCGCGAACAGCTTGCCGGGAGGAGCTTCCCCGGACGACGATAGGCCGACATGAAGGACGTCATGAAAGTCGGAATCATCGGCGGAGGATTGATGGGGCGCGAGGCTGCCAGTGCGTTCGCCCGCTGGTTCGTGCTCGAAAATTTTCCAGTCCGCGCGGAACTGGTCGCCGTGTGCGACCTGCAAGACAAACTCCTCGATTGGTTCCAGCAGGTGCCCACGGTGAAGCTCCTCACCAAAGACCACCGGGAACTGCTGGCCTCCCCAGACGTCGACGTGGTGTACGTGGCGGTGCCCCATAACCTTCACGAAGCCCTTTATCTCGACGTGCTGGCCGCCGGTAAGGATTTGCTGGCGGAAAAGCCCTTTGGCATCGATCTGGCCGCCGCGACTCGAATTCGGGAGGCCGCCGCCAAATCCGGTCGATTTGTCCGCTGCAGTTCGGAATTCCCCTTTCTGCCCGGCGCCCAACGCGTCATCGAAGTCGCCCGTTCGGGGAAATTAGGCCATTTATTGGAGGTTCGCTCCTGTTTCTGGCACTCCAGCGATCTGGATCCGACCAAAGCGGCCAACTGGAAGCGTCAGGTGAAATTCTGCGGCGAGATCGGAGTCATGGGCGATCTGGGCATGCACGTGGTTCACGTGCCGTTCCGCCTGGGAATGAATCCGGTTCGCACCTACGCTCAGTTACAGAAAATCTACCTCGAACGACCCGACGGAAAGGGCGGCGTCGCCGCCTGTGACACCTGGGACAACGCCATGCTTCACTGCGATTTGGAACACGAAGGACGGACCGTGCCCATGCGCCTCGAAATGAAGCGACTCGCCCCCGGAGCCACGAATACCTGGTCGATCGAAATTTTGGGCACCGACGGCGGGGCCCGATACTCGACCGCGGAACCCAAATCGCTCTGGCTGTTTGAACGACAGAAAGAGCAACGCTGGACCCGTATTGATCTCGGCTTCCAAACTCCCTTCCCGACCATCACCGGAGGAATTTTTGAGCCCGGATTCCCCGATTGCTTCCTTCAAATGTGGGCCGCCTACGCAGCCGAACGGGCCGGCAGTCTGGGAACTCGCTTCGGCTGCGTGACCCCCGACGAGGCCGTCCATAGTCATCAGGTCTTTGCCGCCGCCTTGGAATCCCATCGGACGCGGGCGGCGGCGGTCATTGGTGACTAAGCCTCACGAGAAGGCCGCCGCCGGATGACTCCAGCGGCGGCTCAGGTTTTTTGTGATGGTCGCCACCGTCCCGGTCATCCGGAGGTGGTTGAGTAGCGCAGTTCAGTTCTTCCGAATCCTCCAGACGAACCACAGCCAGACCGTAACGACCATCACGGTCTAAGGAGCGGTTCGAGTGCCAGGCGATTTCCGTGTCAGAATTGCAAAAGCCCGACCGCGGCCACCCCGTGCCAAACGGCCCCATTCCCTTGCCCGACCAGGACTTGAGCCGATTCCCCGCGGCGTAGGCAGAGCGCTCCCACCTCCGGCTCGCTCAGGTTACGAACTTTTCTCGTAGGTGCGAAAGTGAGAATGACCGCTTCCCGACCGACTCAGACTGGCTGAAGGACAGTGAATGACGGATGCTGATCCCCGTGGCTCAGGAAGAACTCTTTGACAGCCCCCAGACCCTGCCATCGGCGGAACCGGCGAAGGACCCAGGGCCATTCGTCAATGCCGCTCCGTTGGCGGCACGGATGCGTCCGCGGAATTTGGCGGAATATGCCGGTCAAACGCACATCCTCGGTGCCGGCCAATTGCTCCGTCGGGCGATTGAGGCCGATCGGATTCAGTCCCTCATTTTTTACGGTCCGCCCGGAACCGGTAAAACGTCTCTGGCCCAAATTATTGCCGCCCAGACCCAGGCCCGGTTCGAACGTCTGAGTGGAGTGGAATCCAACGTCGCCGACATGCGGCGGGTCTTGAGCGGGGCCGGCCACCGGTTGGCGAATACCGGTCAGCCGACCCTCCTGTTCATTGATGAGATTCACCGGTTCAACAAGTCGCAACAAGACGTGTTGCTGCCGGACGTCGAGAGCGGCGTGATCAAATTGATCGGGGCGACCACCCATAACCCATTTTTCTTCGTCAATTCTCCCCTGGTCTCCCGCTCGCAAATCTTCGAACTCCGGCCCCTGACCGAAGCGGAATTGCTGGCTCTACTTCGCCGAGCCCTGGCCGATACGGAGCGCGGACTGGGCCATCTCCGGGTGGCTATCGCTGAAGCGGCGTTGCAGCACCTCGCCCGTGTTTCCGATGGCGATGCCCGTAAAGCCCTGAATTCGCTCGAAATCGCCGTACTGGACCACGCCCCCGGCCCGGATGGTGTTATCCCGCTCGATCTGGCGGTCGCCGAACAGTCCATTCAGAAAAAGGCCATCGTTTACGACGGGGATGGTGACGCCCACTACGACACGATCAGCGCGTTCATCAAATCGATGCGCGGATCCGATCCGGACGCGACCCTGTACTGGCTGGCGAAGATGATTCACGCGGGGGAAGATCCCCGGTTTATTGCGCGGCGGATCATGGTGCAGGCGGCGGAAGACGTTGGGTTGGCCGATCCGATGGCTTTGGTATTGGCCACTTCAGCCTGCCAAGCGGCGGAAACTATTGGTTGGCCAGAAGCCCGAATTCCGATCGCGGAGGCGGCGCTTTATGTGGCGACGGCCTACAAGAGCAACAGTGTGATCAAGGCAATCGACGCAGCCCTAGACGAGGTTCGCAACGGGCGTACCTTGGCCGTGCCTGAACATCTGCGGGACGGGCATTATCCGGGGTCGAAGCAACTGGGGCATGGGCAAGGTTACCAATATGCCCATGACTTTGCGGGCCATCATGTTTCCCAGGATTACCTGGGTGAAGTTCGCCGATTTTACGAACCCACGGAGCAAGGGGTGGAAAAGAAAATCAAGGACCGCGTCGACCGCTGGCGAGCCGCCCAGGAGGCCGCCCAATGACTCGCCTCACCAAGTCGGATCTCCGGGAACAGTTACGGGAACAACTGCGGCGGGTGGATGCGGCCGCTCGGGCTGAGGCCTCAACCGCGTTGCGGGAGCGGGTTCGCCAGGATCCTATCTGGCAAGCCGCCCGCGCGGTCCTGTTATTTGCCCCCCGGGCGGATGAACCGGATATCTGGCCCCTGGTCCGAGACGCGCTTAATGAGGGTAAACTCGTCGCCTTACCCTCCTTCGACCCGAGGACGGGAACGTACGGGGCGCGGCAAGTTAGGGATTTGGCCGAAGACCTGGTGACCGGGCAATTTGGGGTTCGGGAGCCGACCCGAGGCTGTCCGGAAGTTTTACTGGCAACGCTGGACTTGGTCCTAGTGCCCGGACTAGGCTTTACTCTTATCGGTGGCCGTTTGGGCCGGGGTGGAGGGTTCTACGACCGGTTGTTAGCGGCTACTGAGGCCGTGCGGATTGGAGTTGGGCTGGACGAACAGATCGTTCCCTGGCTTCCGTTGGAACCGCACGACGTAACCCTTCACTCCATCATTACGCCATCCGCCACCCACACGGGCCGGGGGCATCTTGTCTGATTCGAATGCAACTGGATGTCATCCTGCCTTTCGTAGGCGTCGGTGCGGCGGGATTCGGCATTGCCTATGCCTTTTCCCTGCTCAAGGACCGAGCCGTTCGCGCCGAGCGAATCGCCCAGGAGCAGGCTTTGCGGGAACAACTTCGCAAAGAGGGAGAAGCCGGCGCGCTCTTCGCCCGCGTGGCTGCCCAAGAGCAATTGTCCCGCGAACGCAGCGAACTCGATAAAGCCCTCGCCTCGCAGCGAACCGCCCTTACCGCAGAGGAACAGCGCCTGGGTGAGCGCGAAGCGGTGGTAAACCGTCAACTCGATCGCTTCGCTCAACTCGAACAGGATCTACGCCTCCGGGCGGAATCCTTGGAAACCAGCCGCTCTTCCCTCGAAACCGAGCGCCAAACCCTCCGTCAATACACTTCCGAAGCTCGCGTTCGCCTCGAAGCAATGGCGCACCTGGACACGACCGCCGCCCGCACCTTGTTGCTCAAGGAGGTCGAACGGGAGTCGGCCAAAGACGCCGCTGATCTTAGCCGGCACATTCTCGAAGACGGCCGCCGCCGCTCGGAAACCGAGGCAAAACGCATACTGGCCATCGCCCTTCAACGCTGTGCCGCCACGCAGACCTTCGAATCCACGACGGCCACGGTCGCCCTCACCGGCGACGACATGAAGGGACGCATCATCGGTCGTGAAGGTCGGAATATCCGGGCATTTGAAGCCATTACCGGCGTTACCGTGTTGGTGGACGATACTCCCAATGCCGTCGTGTTGTCCGGCTTCGACCCGGTCCGCCGAGAAGCCGCCCGCCTGGCGATGGAACGGTTGATCTTGGATGGACGGATTCATCCGACCCGCATCGAAGAAGTGGTCACCGCGATCAATGCCGAAATGGACGGCTTCATCCTGCAGACCGGGGAAAACGCCATCGCTCGCGCGGGCCTGCCGCCCATGCTTCCCGAGATCAGTCAGATGCTCGGAAAACTCCACTTCCGGCACAGTTATTCGCAGAACGTCCTCCATCACTCGGTTGAAGTCGCTCACCTGGCGGGTTTGATGGCTGCGGAAATGGGTGAGGATATTCACGCCGCCAAACGGGCCGGTCTCCTGCACGACTTGGGCAAAGCCATGTCGCACGAGATCGAAGGACCCCATGCCATCGTTGGAGCTGACTTTCTGAAGCGCCACGGGGAACCCGCCGACATCGTCAACGCCGTGGCCTCGCACCACGACGAAGTCCCGCATGAGAATCTGATCGGCATCCTGGTCTCGGCGGCGGATGCCATGAGTGCCAGCCGGCCCGGCAGTCGTAGCGAGAGCATGACAACCTACCTGCAACGCTTGGAGAAACTCGAGAACATTGCGCTTAGTTTTCCCGGGGTGGAGAAAGCCTTTGCGGTTCAAGCGGGGCGCGAATTACGGGTCATTGTCCGACCCGAACAAGTCGACGACTCTATCTCTCATCAACTGGCCCGCCAGATGGCGCGGAAGATCGAAGAGGAACTGCTGTACCCAGGACAAATTCGAATCACCGTGATTCGCGAGACTCGCTGCGTCGAATACGCCAAGTAGTCTTAACTGCACGGTTCTCGCTGGGCCAGCGAGCCGACTGGACCATCAAGGATCACCTTGGTTCTGACCGGGGCGATGCCATCGCCCGTTTTACCGAGGATTAATCTAATGCGCTATTGGGCGGAAGCCGTCCAATCCTAGTTTGATGACAACCACGTCAATAACCTCGACTGCTACCCGTAGCAGACGACGTCAGGAGTCTCCATCCCATCCCCACGCGCCCAGTCCGCTCTCACGCCCCGAGGATCGAGTTGGAGCCTCATAAGCTACTCGCCGGAAGCACCGCGAGGCGGACGGTCGAAAAGCCGTTGGAAATTGGCCGCCACCTGGGCGCTCAGTTCCGCGGAAGGCACGCCGAGGACGTCAGCCAGACCCGCCCGAATTGCCGGCAGATTCGCCGGATGATTGAGCGGTCGTCCCGACGGTCCCGCCAGCGGATGGGAACAGAACTCCTCCGGTGGCAACTGATCAGGCGCATCCGTCTCCACCAACAATCGCTCCCGGGGAACCTGTCGAAAAACCTCCCGCTGCCGGGCCTTCCGCTCGTGCAAAAAGTAACCCGAGAAACTGAAGTAGGCGCCCAGTTTAACGAACGGCAGAATCAATTCAGCCGAACCACTGTAGCTGTGCAGCAGAAAGCCCCGGGCCGGACGAGAGGTGGCCGCGAGTAGTTCGCGAAGTCGACCCCAAGCCTGCAAACAATGAATACTCATGGGAAGGTCGCGCTCGGCGGCGAGCCGCAGTTGCTCGACAAAAGCTTCCACTTGATCAGCCAGGGAAGGTGGCTCGCCCGGGAACGGAGTCGTATCGGCCCGATAGTGTCGCCAACGCTCCGGATTCTCCAGCATCCAACGGTCGAGACCAATCTCGCCGATTCCAGCGTCGGGCCACTCCTTTAAGTACTGGCTGAGGGTTTCTCGCCAGGTTTCCGTGCGCTCCCCGAGATACCAAGGATGATAGCCGAAACTGGGAACGATCTCCGGGTGCCGTCGGGCTAAATCTGCGACCATCGGCCAGTCTGATTCGCACGCCACATTGACCACCATCCGCGTCACTCCAACGGCTCGAGCCGAGGCCAGAATTTCCTCCTGTCGACCCGCGAATCGTTCGTCTTGCAAATGATTATGAGCGTCGCAGGAAGGGAAGGTTCGCTCATAAGGCGTAGCCGGCGATTGGGGATCCGGGGGGCGTAGGACTGGGTTCATAACACGGTTCAAGCAGTCACACCTGACGCCCCTCATCGCCCAAACATCTTTCCGCAAACTCCCGAATTTTCAGCGCCATCCGAGCTACCGTGGCTCGGCGGTTATCGGCCAACTGTTTCACCAAACCCAGGCGCTCCAGAAAATCTGGCTGCCAGGAGATTAATTCCTCCGGCTTTGCCCCATTGGCTAGATCGCAGAGCAGACCGCTCATCGCCCGCAACGTAACCGCATCGGAATCGGTCTGAAACCAGCAACGGCCCTCCCGAAATTCGGGAACAAACCACAGTCGCACCTGACAGCCTTCTACTCGATTGGCCTCGCTGCGCAAGCTATCCGGCAGGTGACTCCGGCAACGGGCTTGCTCGACCGCCCAGGCAAAACGAGCCTGCGGATCTCGAAGGTGCATCAGGGCAGCGACCAAGGCCTGCTGGCGGCCGGCGAGTGAAGTGGGGGTAGACGGTTCAGCCATCACAATTCGGAAGGAATTCTATCGGCGGGTTGAATTTCGGGCGACTCCAGGCTTCCGGCCCTGCGCTTATTTCGAAACTCTCAGCGATGTGGAAAACTTGGGTTCATCGAGCCGGACTCGCACTCCTGCTGCTGAACCCTCTGAGAGAACTAGCCGTTAGCGCCCCGGTCCAGCCGCTGCTCCAGGCACCCATCCCCAGTGGTGTCGTTGGGTTGGCGCAAGTCTGGGTCGTGGTCTTAAATCCTACGGAGGAACCCCTGAACTACCCGTTCTTGGCAGAATTACCGGGCTCTCTGGTAGTGGGTGGAGTGGCGCGCGACATCACGCTACGTCGGGTCGAGGCGACCTCACCCCTCAAGGTGCGCATCGCTCCCGGCACCTTTGCGCGTCAAGCCTACCACGTTCCCTTGCCCACTCATCCGGGAGAATCGGTGGAGGTTGCCCTCGCCGACGCACCTCAGCAGCGGGTGACCTTGAGGATGAACCAGGCGAGCCCGGAACTTACCGATAAAACGTCACCGGTAGTGACGGAATCCGGTCGCGTGACTCCACCGAGCGGACCCAAAACGCTGAAGACGGATTTCATCGCGCTGGAATTCTTCCGGGAACATTTCTTTCCCCACGAACCGATGTATTTCCTGATGGGCTGGGAGAACCCCAATGTGAAATTTCAGCTCAGCTTCAAGTACCGGATGTTGAACGGCGATCAGGAACGTCCCGGCTGGCTCGTCCGCAAAGTACCTGCCTTGACCAACCTGTATCTGGGCTACACGCAAACCTCGCTGTGGGACATTTCCGCCCCGTCGTCCCCTTTCTACGACACCAGCTACAAGCCCGAGTTTTTCTATCAATGGCAGCGGGTCAACCGGCACCGCTGGGCCGATTGGTTTACGATGGATATTCAGGGAGGGTTTCAGCACGCGTCCAACGGCCAGGACGGAGACGAGTCGCGCTCGATGAACGTGGCGTATCTCATGCCGACTTTTTACCTCGGGAACACCGACCAATTCTATTTTCGGCTCGCACCCCGGATCTATGGGTATATCGGTGGAATGGACGAGAATCCCGACCTCGCCGACTACTATGGGCACGTGCAGTTACGGGCGATGCTGGGGTGGGCGGACGGCGTGCAACTTTCCGTCATCGGCACCATTGGCAACGAGTTCGACCATGGCAGCGCTCAACTGGATTTAACCTACCCACTCTTCCGACTGAACGGGAGAAATCTGGCCGTTTACCTCGACCTCCAATACTTCACGGGTTACGGCGAGAGCCTGCTCGACTACGACGAATACACGAGCGCCTTCCGCGCGGGCTTTTCCTTGTGGCGGTGATCCGGGCACCGGCAGTTAGCTGACGACGTCATGAGTCTCCAACTCGATTTTCGGGCCGGTTGTGAGGACTGTAATCCAATCAATGTCTCCTCCGCTCGTCAGCTCCCGCGGTTCAAGTCCGCGTGGTCAACGCAACTCCAGGCAGGTCAACTGCCCCGTCGCTTTGAGTCCGTCCCGAACATAGAGGCGCCCCTCGGATAAGGCGGGCTGGCACCAGTTCACGGCGCACACTTGGACCCGGCCCAATTCGCGATACCCCTCAGGTCGCGGTTCCCACAGAATAAGTTTCCCGTCGTCCAGCAAGGCCAAAGCGCGAGTTGAATCGAAGATGAAGGCGGCGTGAGCGCGGTCCGCGGAGGTGCTGATCCAATTCTCCTGATTCCAGCGGAGCGCCCCGGTGGCGAGGCCGACGCACACCAAATTTTGAGAAGGACCCACTCCATAATAACTCCGAGCCAAACCGAAGCCGCTGGAGAAATTCGGTGAAGCCTCAGTTCGCTTCCAGGTTTCCTGAGCCACGAACGTATCGCCATCACGGGTCAGGCGAATTCCCAGGAGACCGGTCGGTTGAGACCCCAGCACCACGAGATTCTCGGACTCATCCAAGACCGGGGTCATGACGTGTCGCGCGAAGGCTGTCTTGAGCGGGAAACGCCACAGTTGACGCCCGGTCGCCGCGTCGAAGCCCAGAGCGGCGTCGGCCCTGAAGTTAACCTCCTGGGCGGGTTGCCACGTCTGACTGACCACGGGCGGGGCATAAGCCGCCACTTCCTGACCAGACTTCCATTTCACGGCGCCCGTGTGTTTGTCGAACGTCACCAGTCCGGCGCCGTTCGTGGCCCCCACGGAAACCAACAGCAGGTCCCCCTCGATTAAGGGTGAACCCGTGTTGCCATGACGCGTCGCTCCCAGTGCGTTTCCCTTTTCACCGACAAACACCGCACCAAAATCCCGAGTGAAATTGGCGCCCCAAAGTTTCCGACCGTCGGCTACGGACAGACAGTGCAATTCCCCCCGACACGACTGGGCATAAACCCGATCCACCACCACCACGGGAGTGCAGCGGGGTCCCGGCGGGCCTTGGGAATCACGGAAGCATTCGTCCACTGCCGCTCGCCATAACTCGTGGCCGTCCGCCACGGCGAGGGCACGCAAGGTTTCTTTTCCGTCTTGATTATCGAAGAGGTATACCGGGTCACCCGCGAGGACCGGCGACGACCGGCGACGTAAACCCTTCGCCCGCCTTGACCCGCCACTTCATCGGCAAGCTGCCGCGCGGCGTCGCAGGTAGACCGGGGGTTTCTTTCACCTGGCCGGTTCGGTCCGGTCCGCGCCATTGCGGCCAATCCCCGGCCAGCGTCCCCATCGCCACCAACCAGGCCAAGCACCCCAACGCTCGTCTCGAGCCTGAGGAGGCACGCAATCGACGCTTACCGGGAATCATGGAGCTCAGTCCACCGAGTCGACTCGGGACGGGTCAAGCTCCGGTTCCGCTGAATTCCCGAAACGTCCGGCTAGGGGCGGTCGTATCAGGTCACTTTCTTGAGCTTCGTCACCCGTCCCACCGAAACCCATTCCACGACGAAAATGTTCCCGGCTTGATCAAAGCAGGCGTCGTGCGGATGGATGAAGCGGCCATTCTCCCAAGTCTCCGGCTTGGTGCGCATGATGAAGCCACCTTGGCCACCCTTGTTCAGGACCTTATCGGTCCAGGCCTGATCAAAGCCGAGGTGCGTGATCACCAGGTTGTTCTTGTCGAACAGGGTGACTCGCGCGTGCAGATCGGGACACATCATCACGTCACCGCGAATATCAAGGTGAGCGGGGTAGCTGAGCCCGGACACGGTGCTGACATACTTCCCGTCGAGCGTGAAGTATTCCAAGCGAGCATTGGCTCGATCGCAAATGCAGAGTTGCGGTTCCCGGCCGGGTCGATTGTCCACCCACAGACCGTGGGGCGTGGAAAACTTACCATGTTGATCGGCTCCACCCTTGCCGCCAAAAGTGCTGAGGAACTTCCCATTGGGGTCGTAACGATGGATGTACCCAGTGCCATAGCCATCCGCGATATAGAAGCTGCCATCAGAGGGATGGAAGGCGACGTTGGTCGGGATGAAATCCTTGCGCTCCTTGTAAACACCAGATTCCCACGGCGTGCTGAGCGCCCAGACGATCTCGCCCTTGAGGGTCGTCTTGGTCACGAGATTCGCCCAGGTATGGGTGAGGTAGAGGTATTCCGTATCACCCTCTTTTCGAATGTCGATACCGTGACCGACCGTATGGATGTTATGCGCGCTGTATTCGTTCCCGAAGCTGCGGACAAATTTCCCGGCCGGATCGAACACCACAATACAATCCTGATGGCGCAACCCGGAGGGCCCCGTGTTATTTTTGACGTAGATAAAGCCTTGCGCGTCGACCGCGACGCCGTGGGTCTCGCCCCACTTGAGGTGCGAGGGAAGTTCGCCCCAGCCGTGTTGGCACTCGTAAAGATAATCCCCGGTACCGACCAGGGAGACCTTGGAGCCAGTCTTGTCGGCAGCGCGCAGGATGGCCGGGAACGCGAGGGTGGCGGCAGCGGTGGTGGTCGTATTGAGGAAAGAGCGACGGTTCATCTCGAAAGAGGGGTTGCGGTGGACCCAGGTTTCTTAGACCAGAGCGCCGCCGTTGGAAACCGCTAATCGAGGCGAATTCGCAATTCAGTCTCGGGCTCCCGCTTCAAAGGACTTAGGCACCAGGTCGCGCACAGTGTTGACGATCAAATCCTCGATTTCCGGCGAGAGCTTTTGCGGACGGTCGTAGTACCACAAAGACGTTTCGGCCTCGTACCCGCCTTCCTGCAGAATCCGGCGCGATGGGATGTAACAGGGCACATCGTTGGCGTAAGCATTGATCCAGACGCGGTTGGGATTGAGCTCACGTTTCAGGCGCAGCGAATAGTCCACCACGACCTCACCCCCCAGAAACACCAGCGCGAGTTGCGGACCAAAGGTCCAAGTCTGGACCGGATACGGCAGGGTCGGCGACAGCGTTTCCCCGCGGTCGAGGCGAGCCAGCCAACGACGGGCGTGATGGCCGACGATTCCGGAATTGGTGGCGCGATGGGCCCATTCAGCGCGCGTGAAGTGGGGTTCGAAAGGCAACTGCAGTACCTTGAGTCGGCCCGTGGGCGCATTGGTGAGCTCCGTGAGCGGCAGTTTAACCAACCGAGCCGCTTCGGCAGCGAGGGATTCTCCATGGCGATTGACCAACTCCAGGGTTCCGCGGGGTTCAGGATTGGAATCAGCCCCCGCGCCAATCGCTACCAGGGCGACGGCGCCAGGATGATCCCGCTCGAACGTTTGAGCCGCGACGCCCGCCCAGTCTCCGTGGACGGCGTTCAACTCGCCACTCAACGTGGTGCAATGGCAGGCGTAGCTCACGAGCATGGCGCGAAGCGTTCCGTCCGGGGTCGTGAGGCGAAGCAACGGCAGGTCATGATCCACCGGGCCGCCGGCCGTGCGCCGATTCTTTGCAAAACCCACCGTTCCGCGACCCCAGCTAACCCGAGCTGGCTGCCGATCCTTCAAGGCCGCGACTGCCGCCGCCTCTAACTGGTCCGTAAAAAAGCCAGTGTACCCATCAATTTGCGCTTGTTCCATCGACGTCATCTCGCGACCGAAAATGTTCGGCGCGGCCCCGGTGAGACAGGGCGCGCTGTGCGTGTGGGTGACGGTAATAGCAATCCGTTCGGGGCTCAGGCGCAAGCGACGGGACAAGCGAGCCCGAACCTCCTCGGTGATCGCACCCGGCAGGATACAGTTGTCCACCGTAAGGAGCACGGATGCCTCAGAATCCACGCCAAACGCGAGGGCGCGGGCGTGAATACGCTGAGCCACATTGGTGGGCGCCGGCAATTGGGCGCGCGAGGCGTAGCCCATCAGGGGAACTGGGTTCGGGGGTGTAATGTCCAACCGCGCCACGCCGGCGGGGATCAGGAAGGGTGGGGCGGCACGGATCGCTGGGGCGACGACGGCCAGGAGCAGTCCAAGACTCAGGGCGGTGAGTGGGTGCCATCCCATCCAGGCAAAGTTCATCAAACCACCGTAGACCGCGGAGGGCACGACGCGCCAACTCATTCTCCCCAACGCTCCAGCCCATCCCCACTCCTCATGCTCACCGCCAAAGGTCAGGTCGAAGATCGCATCCGCGATCTTGGTGCCGGTGACTAATGCCTCCCGCTACCGCCACCTCAGTAAGATCACCCTCCAACGCACTTTCACTCTCCCGGGTGGGGTCGGTCCAGCCACCAATTTCGAAATTGTTCTCACATTTATTCCCACCACTCCGCCGCCGGACCGGCCGGAATTGAAGCCCAATGACCGCGTCTACGTCCCGCCCAAACTGCACCGCAAATAACGCTCCTCATCTTTCCCCACCGTTTCTCAACTTCGGAGGCAGGCAGGAATGCCTACCCAACGGCAAACCAGCATGTCAGCGGCTCTTCCGCGACTCACGCGGCACCGCTGAAGGCCACGTCCCCGCCCGTCGGCACATTCCAGAGCGAAAGCGCCGTCTGCAGATCGCCCAGTCGAATCGGTTTGCTCAGGTAGTCATCCATACCCGCCGCCAGACAGTTCTCCCGATCTCCCTGCATGGCATTCGCGGTCAGAGCGATGATGTAAATTCGCGAGCAACGCCCAGCCAGAAACTCTCCTTCCTGTTCTCTCCGCCGGATCTCCCGGGCTGCCTCGTAGCCATCTAACTCGGGCATCTGACAGTCCATCAGGATGACGTCATAGTGAGTTTTCGAGGCCGCTTCGAGCACCTCACGTCCGTTCGAAACCGCGTCGGCCTGATGGTTGAGTTTGCGCAACTGGGCCAGGGCCAATTTCTGATTGGTGGAATTGTCTTCCGCCAAAAGAATTCGGAGCGAACCCAGCTCGGGAAGAATTACCGAAGCGACTCCGGCCGGATGAGGAACTGCGAGAGACATCGAGAGCGTCCGAGTCTGACCCAGGACGGTCCCGATACAATCGAGCAGACGAGCCTGCCGCACCGGTTTGACCAGGTAGGCGGCGATTCCTACCGTCGCGAGCGCCAGCACATCGGGACGCTGGCCCATCGAAGTCAGAATCACACAGCGGAGGTCGTCGAGGGCGGCGTCCGCCCGAATCGCCTTCGCCACGGCCAAGCCGTCCATTTCCGGCATCTGCATATCGAGCAACGCCAGATCGTAAGGCTTCCCGGCCGCGGCCGCGGTGCGCAACATCTTCAGGGCTTCGCGACCACTAGACGCCCCCGCGGAGTGCAGATTCCAGGACCGGAGTTGATGCCCCAGAATTTGGCGGTTGGTAGTATTGTCGTCGACCACTAAGACGCGGACGCGGTGACCGGTCCCCTGCTCCGGTGAAACCACGGAGGGTTCAATTCCAACGTGCTGTTTCTCCAATCGAACGGTGAACCAGAACTTGGATCCCTGGCCGGGTTCACTCTCCACCCCAATCCGGCCGTGCATCATTTCAACGAGCTGCTTGGAGATCGCCAAACCCAGACCCGTGCCACCGTATTTTCGCGTGGTTGAACCATCGGCCTGACTGAAGGCTTTGAACAATCGTCGCTGCGTTTCCGCATCAATTCCGATGCCGGTATCCTTCACCTCGAATCTCAGTTCCACCTCGGTCGCCGATTGCGACTCAATGCCGAGGCGCAACGACACTTCACCTTGTTCGGTGAACTTAACGGCATTACCCACCAGATTGGTCAGAACTTGACGGAGTCGACTGGGATCGCCTCGGACCCGGGTGGGAACGTAGATTGGAATCTCACCCGTGAGCTCCAGACCCCGCGCCTGGGCGCGCTCAGCCGTCAGTTCCAAGGTGTCTTCGATGACTGCGCGCAGATCGAAATCCAGATGTTCAAAACTCAGCTTACCGGATTCGATCTTCGAGAAGTCGAGAATGTCGTTGATCAGCGTGAGCAAACAGTCGGCACTACTACGGATGGTCTCGGCGAATTCACGTTGCTCCGATTCGAGCGGGGTATCGAGCAGAAGACCGGTCATGCCAATGACCCCGTTCATCGGGGTCCGAATCTCATGACTCATATTGGCGAGGAACTGGGATTGGATTCGAGCCGCATCCTCCGCTCGTTCCTTCGCCGCGCGCAATTCGGTCTCTCGGGATTGCTGCTCCGTAATATCCTCGGTAGTTCCGACGTAACCCGAGAAATGGCCCCGACTGTCGTGCAGCGTGCGGGCGCGCCAAAAGACCCAACGCAAACCACCCTGCGGCGTGAGCAAACGGAACTGTTTATCAAATTCCATTTCACCCCGAGAGGCCCGGAGCCAATCGGCAAAGATATTGTTTCGATCGTCGGGATGTACGGATCGGACCCACCCATCGCCCAGGGCGTCTTCAGCGGTGAGACCCGAAATCTCCTGCCATCGCTGGTTCGTGTAGATGCACCGGCCCTGATAGTCGGTTTCAAAAATCCCAATTGGCGAGGTGGCACTCAAGGAACGGAACCGCTCTTCACCGACCTGCAGTTGGACGGTGGTTCGCTGCAAAGCCTCCGTTTGCTGCCGCAGTTCGGCAGTTCGTTGCTGGACCGTCGCCTCAATTTGATCCCGACTGACCTCAAGTTCAGCCTGACGTTGGGCGAAGGACCGCATTTCTCGAATGCTCAGGCGGCAGGCCACAATCAGGAAGGCGTTCTCGAAGACCAACCAACTGGCATGCGCCAGCCAATGCCAGGAGCTCAGAGCCAACACCCCTTCGACCGGTTGCGGCCAGATGAATCCCTGGAACAAATGATCGAGAGTCACCATCACCGAGGCGGTCACCAACAAACGCCAATCCCGATAAAATGCCAGAAACGCTAAGGAACCGAAGATGTGGAAATGCGCCTCAATCCGCCCCCCGGTTAAGTGCACAAGCATTGCCCCCATCAACATTTGGGCCAGCGCGATCGTGTAACGGGTCACCACCCAGCCCGATCGCAACCAGGACAGCAAAACCGGTACCCCCGAAATCACGCCACCCACCAGGACGACCACCCAGACAAAAAGCGGCAGCTCACGGCTGTTCCAAGTCCAGGTAGACGGCGACAGAATCAGGGCCAAACAAATCCCCGTGAACCATTGAAAGCTCAACAGGCACCCGAAGAGTCGATCGGTTCCGGAATAGATTCGCTGGCGCTGTTCTCGAAGCAGTTCTTCTGACCTCACCCGAAGCGATCTCTGGGAAGCGGGCAGGCCGATCATTGGAGCTGAAACGGGAGAATCCATGTTCACAGGATTCAGCAACCTGACGGGCCAGGGCTCCACCTTCCGGCCTCGGGTGGTTGCCCAACCCGCCCAGAAAACGGACGTCCAGCGCCGAGTCTCGAAGCCGGAACCACCAAAAAAACCTCCGGGATTCGGCTCCTGGAGCGGAACCTCGAGAACCTCGGAGGAATGGAATCCGAAACGGCCTCGGGATCCAATCCGCCGAGGCGATCTCTCGCAGGATCAACAAAGGACCTCACAAAACCCAACGTAGAACATCCTAATAAGGTTCCTATTGGACATTTTTTGCGGCTTCAGGCAGGGAACTGGAGCGAGGGACTAAGGATTGACCTTAGTCCCTGTGAGTGGAACTTCCCCCCGAACGATCCGGAAGGGGTCGTGGAATTGACCGTTCAAGGCGAGGCTTGCCTCCGCTTTGGAAACGTCCTCACGCCCCAACCCACCCTCGCATTCCGAACCATCCCCCCGTTCCAAAGAGCTAGCTGCGCTGCGCCACCGAACTCCATAGGACGGCGTCTTATTTCGGGGCATCAGTCCGCGTTCGGATAACTTCCGAGCACCTTCACAAAACTGCAGTGCTGCCCCAATAGATCAATCGCTTTTGCCACCTTCGGCTGCTCCGCATGACCATCACAGTCTACGAAAAAGAAATACTCCCAGGCCTTCCGCTTACTCGGACGCGACTCGATCTTGGTCATGTTGATGCGGAACCGACGGAACGGAGCGAGCGCCTTATGCAGCGCCCCCACTTCGTCGCGGATGCTGAACATCACGCTGGTCCGATCCTGACTGGAAGGCGGGCCACACTGGCGACCCAAGACCAAGAAGCGCGTCGCATTCGCTGAATTGTCCTGCAAATCCTTTTCCAGGATTGGCACGCCATATTGAGTGGCCGCCAACTCGCCACAGATGGCGGCCGAATACTTCTCTTTCGCGGCCAGCTCAGCACTGCGGGCGTTGGAACTCGTCTCCACCAATTCCGCGTGCGGAAGGGTGCGCTGAATCCAGCCCCGACACTGCGCCAGGGTCTGCGAATGGACGTAAAGCTTGCGCATCTGATCCCGGTTCCCTTTCCCGGCCAAACAATGGGAAATACGCAGGATAACCTGGGCCACAATTTTCAGGTCACTGTCGACAAACATGTCGAGCGTGTGAGTGACAACTCCTTCGGTCGAATTCTCCACCGGCACCACTCCATAGTCCGCCCGATGTTTGGACACTTCACTAAACACCTCGCCAATCGTCTTCTGGGCAACATACCGGAGACTGGCTCCGAACCGCTTGATCGCCGCCTGGTGGGTGAACGTCGCCTCCGGCCCGAGGTACGCGATGGTCAGCGTCTTTTCCAGGGACAGCGCGCTGGACATGATTTCCCGATAGATGGAGCGCAGGCTTTCATCGGTGATCGGTCCCTCGTTCTTGCGAGCCACCCGCTGCAACACCGCCCGCTCCCGATGCGGGACATAGATTTCTTCCCCCGCCTTGAGTTTGATCTGACCAATCTCAAGCACGTGGCGCGTCCGCTCGTTCAGCAGCTTCACAATCTGTTCGTCGAGCCGGTCAATGGCTTGCCGGTGTTCCTGAAGACTCATGGGCGGGGCCGAGCATGCCCGGTCGCGGGCCGAAGGGGAATGGGGAATCAACGGGGACGTGACGGCTCTTCAGGCAGCGTGCTCCCCTAAACGCGAGGGAACGCTTCTTCCGAGCCCGACTGAGAATTCGAATGGGACCTGTTTTCCCACGAGTCTCCCAGGGACTCGTAAAGCGTGGTCCGCTGCCGCGGCGTTTTTCCGACCGACCGAATCCAGGTCTGCATCTCTGCCGGTGAGAGACATTCCCCGAACTTCCCGCCTCTCTCCCGGGTGATGCTTTCCTCGTGCAGGGTTCCCCCGAAGTCATTGCAGCCGCAACGCAACATCCGGGCCGCTGTTTCCGGGCCCAGTTTTACCCAACTAGTTTGATAGAACCCACAGAACGAACAGTGCGTGACGCAGACGTTGGTGAAGTTGGCATTCCGATTAACGACATAGGTCACCTCGTCCCCATGAAATCGCCGATTCAACTCATCGGCCGCCGCGATGAGCTCCGGTTGCGCTGAACCACCAGCCGTGACCAACGCGAGACGGTCCTCGACGGTCAGCGATTGGCCGACGAACGGTTTGGACAACGGTTCCCGGTGAAACGTCTTCGCGGAGGGGGTCCGCACATTCGGATTAACCTCCGGCCAATCATGGGAACGCCGCTGGATGACCGCCTGTACTTCATGACTCACCCAACCACGTTCCAAAAACTTCGAATATACCGGCCAGCGATGCCGGAGTTCGAGCCCATGAACTTCGCACGCTGCGGCATACACCGCCGGCGGTTCCCAGGGCGTATCGGGATTCACCAAATCCCCCTCCGCGCTGATGCCACCCACGTCATCCACCCACGGTAGCAATTCCTCCCAGTAAGGATTCAAGTTCGGTGGAATCTGAATCGCCACCCCGGGCGCGACCCGCCGTCAATATTCGATCAGCCCGTGATACTCTTCGAGGGCTGGACTCGGCGGCGTCTGGCGCCGGGCAGACCCGGTATTGGGGATAAAATTTTGCAGAATAATCTCCTGCAAATAGCCGAACCGCGCGTGCACTTCGGCCAGCACATCAAGGGAACGAAGGCGGGACTCTCGGGATTCGCGCAGACCGATCAGTATGCCGCTGGTGTAGGGAACCTGGGCTTGCCCGGCCGCGACCAAGGTTCGCTGGCGACCGGCTGCCGATTTCTCCGAAGCGACGGTCCGATTGAACGCCTCATCGGCATTCTCGAGCATAAGGCCCATGGACGCGTTGACGTCCGCCAGTCGGTCCAACTGCTGCCGGGACATTGCGCCCAAATTGCAATGGGGTAGCAGACCCAACTCCCAGGCCCGTTCACCGGCGCGGCGGGCAAACTCGATGAAATTGGGATATCCTCGGCGCTGCAATTCCGTGCGAATGTGCGGCAACGTGCCCGGAATTTCCCCAGAAAGGAAGAGGACCTCGGTGGCGCCCAGGGTGACCGCCCGTTCCAGCAACCGTTCCAATTCCTCCTCCGGAATCAATCCATCGTGGTCTCGCCGGTAGCCGCAGTAGGTGCAGTTCCAGGGACAATCATGAGTCAAGGGAACGGTCAGCGACGGAGACCAGGTGATGACGCCACGGTGATGCATCGGGCGAAGGCTATGGCAGAACCGCCCGCGTGCAATGCGGCGCAAGAAATCAGATCAAGCCACCCAGCCCGCCGCGGATAGGAGTGGCGCGCGGCGCCGCCGCAATCCCCAGGTTTAGGGAGGGCGCGCCCGGCGCCACCTCTGCCACGCTCCACCGATGCTTGCGCAAATCCGGTCGGCTGCGGTTCAAGGGGTGGACGCCTCCCCGATCGAAGTGGAAGTCGACTCCAGCTTTGGCCAGACCGCCATTGTCGTGGTCGGACTGCCCGATGCCGCGGTGAAGGAATCCCGGGATCGGGTTCTCACCGCCGTCACCAACTCCGGCTACCGGTTCCCCATGGGCCGCACCACCATCAACCTCGCCCCCGCCGACACCCGCAAGGAAGGCCCCAGCTTTGATTTGCCCATTGGAATCGGCATTCTCGCCGCCACGGAACAGATCGTTGCCCGGCACTTGGAAGACTACGTCCTGATCGGCGAACTGGCGCTCACTGGAGCCGTCCGACCCGTCCGCGGGGCGCTTCCGATTGCCTTGCAAGCCCGGGCCGAAGGTCGGCGTGGAATTCTGGTTCCCCGCGAGAATGCCGCTGAGGCCGCGGTCGTGGGCGGTCTCGATGTGATTCCCATCCAGAATCTCCGCGAGGCCGCCCTGTTTCTGGAAGGCGCCATCGAAATTTCCCCGGTGCGCGTCGATGTCGCTGCTCTGTTTTCCCAACCACCGAGTGACGAATTCGACCTGGCGGATGTGAAGGGACAAGAATCCGTGAAGCGCGCCCTCGAAGTCGCCGCCGCTGGCGGCCACAATCTGCTCCTGATCGGCCCGCCTGGAACCGGCAAAAGCATGCTCGCCAAACGGGTGCCCACAATCCTTCCCCCGTTGACCTTGGAGGAAGCTTTGGAAACCACCAAGATTCACAGCATCTGCGGCCTCCTTGCCCTAGGCCAAGGTTTGGTGACCACTCGACCCTTTCGCGCCCCGCACCACACCGCCAGCGATGCCGGACTCCTCGGGGGCAACATCCATCCCACCCCTGGCGAAATCTCCCTGGCGCACCACGGAGTCTTGTTTCTGGATGAATTACCAGAATTCAAACGCAGCGTGCTGGAAACGATGCGTCAACCCTTGGAAGAAGGCCGCGTGACCATCTCCCGGGCGGCTGGCTCAATGACCTTTCCCGCCCAATTCATGCTCGTGGCCGCGATGAACCCCACGCCCGACGGAAAAATGCCACAGGAATCCCGTTCCTCGCCCCGGGAGATCCAGAGCTACCTCGGTCGAATCTCCGGGCCGCTCTTGGACCGGATTGACCTCCACGTGGAAGTGCCCACGGTGAAGTTCGCCGACCTCAGCCGTGCCTCGGCGGGTGAATCCAGCGCTGTCGTGCGCCTCCGGGTGATCGCCGCCCGGCAACGTCAACAAGCCCGGTTCGCCGGTCGTCGCGTCACCTGCAACGCTCGCATGGGCAGCCGGGAGTTGAAGGAGTTTGTGCAACTCAACGACGCCACCCTCACCTTGCTCAAGCACGCCGTGACCGACCGCGGCCTGAGTGCGCGGGCCCATGACCGTATCCTAAAAGTCGCCCGCACCATCGCCGACCTGGCCGGCCGCGACACCCTCGCCGAAGAAGATGTCTTCGAAGCCGTCCAATACCGCTCCCTCGATCGCCAACTCTGGACGTAAGCGGAGAGGACCCCTGAGCTGCCCCTTGATTCCAGCGTCCGATCTCCTTGTCGTCGCGCTACTGTCCCGTGGCCGGAACCATCCGATCGCGTTCCCAGTCCTGGAAATCGCCGCTTTCGCTGTAGTGGATCTCGCTGTGTCCGTCCGCGAACAGGTAAGTCCGGTTCCAACCGGGCCGACCCACGCTCGGAAAGGGTTCCTTCTCCCGCAACACGATCGTTCGGGACGGGTCCTTCGTGGCCTTGAGCGAACCGCGGTAGACCAATTCAAAATGATCCGGAGTGAGGCCCCCCGAATCGTCATCGGCCTCGAAAAGGGCCGCGGCCTCTTCCAATCGCGCCGGCATCAGATCGTTGTTGGCGTCGGCATATTTCCAGAACGTCAGTCCCCAGGATTTCGTGTAATCCAGCCGGGCCCTTCCCATCCGCTTGAACTCCTCCTCCGCGGCCTCCTCAGCCGTTTCGCTCGACGCCGGATTCGGGCGGGCCGCCTGCAGACGTTCATTCTCGCGTCGTACCCGCTCGAGTTCCGTCCCCTGCAGGCGCAACCGGGCCACTTCACCGCGAAGGCGGAGTAGTTCCTCGGACGGCGCTGGTTCCGCCGGGGTCGCCTCCAGAGTGGGGGAGGAGACGGCGACCGTGGGGTCATCCGCGGCCTGCAGGGCCGCCAGGTCAGAGTGGAGTCGGCGGTTCTCGCGTTGCTGGAGGACAAGCGTGCCGGTCGCGCCGGCAACGAGCAGGGCCGCCACACTGAGTTTGAGCTTTGTTGAGGCCATAAGTTTCAGAATTCCGAGGGTGGAAAGAGTTGAGAAGGTCCCACTGGTCACCAAGGCCGTGACCCCAGCGGTAATCGATCCGACCAGGCCGGCCGGCGCGGTCTGAACCGCATTTACCGTCAGCACGACCGCTAGCGAGGTCGAGCGCACGGCCAGGCCACGCGCGACCAATACGCCGCGCAGACGTTCCAAGGCGCGGCTCACCCGCTTCTGGGCCGCCTCCTCGCTCCAGCCCAGGCGTTCGCCAATCTCACGAGCCGACTGGCGTTCGAAGAAACGGAGCAATAAAGCATCGCGGTCGGCCTTCTCCAGTTCCGCGAGGGCGTGGTCCAAATGGGGCGCTACCCCTTCCCAGTCGGCTTCATTTTCCGGAGCGGAACGTTCCTCCATAGCAGCGGCCTCCTGTTCGCGAACTCGGCGTCGCTGTTCCATTCGAATGGTGGCCACTGCGAGGTTGCGTGTGGTGACGTGCAGCCAACCGGACAACGGCGTGCCCGTCCCGATCTTTCGGGCTACCAACCCGGACTGACGGGCAAGGGCCACGAAAACGCCCTGGGTGATCTCCTCCGCCAGGTGAACATCCACCACCAGCCGTCGGGCCGCGGAGAAAACCAGATCGACATGCCGACGGACCACCTCGGCAAACCCCGCCTGTGATTGTCGATCGGCGTAGTCGCGAAGCAATTGTTGATCTGTGGCGGCGTTCACCATTCCCCGTTAGCCGCCGTTCGGAAAACCGGACATGAAAAATTCCAAAGTGCCGAACTCGGCCGGAGCCGAGTTCCCTCGGGGGTGCCCATGAACAATTCCGAGAGACCCTTACGGAATCCTTTCATGGGGATTGATCAGAATGGCCCTTAGTTCAGCCCGTGTAGAAATGGGTTTGTTGGCTGGGCGGCGGTAACGGTTTCGGTGGAGGATTTCGCGGTAGCGCCGGCAGGGAGCTGTTAGGAGCGGATAGGG
>Ga0209591_10001062_pt1 | contig 35237 bp, 33 predicted proteins | sample MAT01_FD_187207 | JGI IMG/M metagenome (GOLD analysis project Ga0209591, IMG submission 187207) | Freshwater microbial communities from Lake Fryxell liftoff mats and glacier meltwater in Antarctica - MAT-01 (SPAdes) (version 2) | ecosystem: Environmental > Aquatic > Freshwater > Ice > Liftoff... | reverse complement strand
CGCAGGGGCGTGACTAAAAAAGCAACGACATTTCCCCCTTGCTGGCTTCAGCCAGCAAGAAAGGGGAAATGGACTGGATGCAAGCAGCCCCTCACGCCCGCAGGGGCGTGACTAAAAAAGCAACGACATTTCCCCCTTGCTGGCTTCAGCCAGCAAGAAAGGGGAAATGGAGTGGATGAGGATCGAACTCACAACCTCCTCGATGCGACCGAGGCGCTCTCCCAATTGAGCTACCACCCCGTTTGGGAAGGCGGGGAGTATAGCGGTCGGTTCACGGAACCGCCACGCCGGGCAGCGTGGTCAGGGCGTGCGGAGCGTGGGGGTGTTCTGATCGAGGGCGCACCCCGTCTTCCCGACGGATCGCTACCCTCCGACCCTTCGCTGCCATGCCGAGTCCTGCCCCCGTACTCCGATGACGCCAACGACCCTTCTCATCCTCTATTGCGCCGTCGTGGTCGCCGCCTCGCTCGTGGGCGGATTCGCGCCGAGCCTCGTCACGCTCAGCCACCGCAGTCTGCAATTCGTCTTGTCGTTCATCGCTGGAATCATGCTTGGCGTCGGCTTCTTCCACATGTTGCCGCACGCGCTCATGCTCCAAGCCGAGAGCGGCAAGGCCGTCGATCACAACCTCGTAGATCCCATCATGCTCTGGGCTGTGTTAGGGTTTCTAACACTCTTCCTTCTTGAGCGCTTCTCGCACTTTCATCAGCACGAGCCGGTCCTCGATGACGCGGAACATGATCATGCTGACCGTGCTCATGGACATCCGCACGCGCAACGAGCGGCCGGGCAGGGTGGACGCGTAGGTTGGCTCGGTGCGCTCGCGGGCTTGGGCATTCACAGCCTCCTCGAAGGCGTCGCACTCGCAGCGAGCGTTGCGGTTGGTGCGGCGCATGCCGACGCAGCTGGCGCCGTACTCGCTGGGCTCGGTACGTTCCTCGTCATTGCGCTGCATAAGCCGTTCGACGCGATGACACTTGCCACGCTCATGCGTCGCGCCGGTGCGCCGCTCCGCGTGCGCGTGCTCGCAAACATACTGCTCGCTGCGCTCGTACCCGCAGGCGTCGGACTTTTCTGGGCCGGTGCGACCGGCAGCGATGTTGAGCCGATGGCGGCTATCGCGCTCGCATTCTCAGCGGGCATGTTCGTCTGCATCGCGTCGAGCGATCTTCTCCCTGAGCTCCAATTTCACCGTCACGATCGCGTCGGACTCTCGCTCGCACTCGTCATTGGTTTGGGGTTCGCGTACGGCCTCGGACGACTTGAGGCCTCGACGCACGTCCACATTGACGGATCGCATCCGCACGTACACGACCACGCGCACTAACCTCGACGAATCTTTTGCCGGAGAAACCCCCCAAAAATGTCCACCGAAAAGCCCATCATTCGGGTTGAGACGGTCTTGGCCGAACTCAATCGACTGCGCACCGACCTTGCCAAAGATCCCACCGACATCGAGTGGTTCACGCTGCATCACGTCTTCTGTTTCGTCAGCTATAAGACGGGCGAATTTCAGAAGTACCTCAATGAAACAGTGAAGCCCGGCGAGCATCCGGACGCATGAATCTCGTGGTCGTGTGTGGGGCATGAAGGCATAGCAGCGGGGACGTACGATGTTCCCCCCATGCCCGAATATAAGGCCACACTCAACTTGCCCAAGACGCCGTTCGCAATGAAAGCGAACTTGGCGCAAGCCGAACCGCAGTCGCAGAAGCGGTGGGACGAGATCGGCGTGTACAAGAAGCTACGCGAGAGTCGCGCGGGGAAGCCGCGGTTCGTGTTTCACGACGGGCCGCCATACGCCAACGGCTCGATCCACATCGGGCACCTGTTGAACAAGGTGCTGAAGGACATCGTTGTTCGAACTCGCCTCATGCAGGGGCTCGACTGTCCGTACGTCCCAGGTTGGGATTGCCACGGTCTGCCCATCGAGCACAAGGTGATGACCGAACTCGTCGAAAGCGGCAAGGCGAAGAAACTCGACGAGCTCGCACCCGATCATCGTCGCATGGCGGTCAGGCGCGAGTGCGCGAAGTCAGCTGAGAAGTTCATCAAGCTCCAGAGCGGACAGATGCAACGGCTGCTGACGCTCGGTGATTATGCGAATCCGTACTACACGATGGCACCGGCGTATGAGTCGGGCACGCTTGAAGTGTTCGCGTCGCTCGTTGATCGAGGCTTCGTGTTCCGCGACAAGAAACCAGTGCACTGGTCGATCGCAAACAAGACGGCGCTCGCCGAAGCAGAGCTCGAGTACGAAGATCGCGTTGACCTCTCCGTCTACGTTGACTTTGAAGCGGCTGATCGCGCAGCGGTCGAGCAGGCGTTCGGCGTCGAGCTGGATGTGACGCCATCATTCATGATTTGGACGACGACGCCGTGGACGTTGCCAGCGAACCTTGCGATCGCCGTGCATGAACGCAATCGATATAGCCTCGTGCGCATCGATGGCGCCGAGACAATCATCGCGAGCCAGCTTGTTGAGAAGGTCACGAAGGCGGCGAAAGCAGAGAAGGTCGAGGTGCTTGCTGAAGCCGACGGCGCGAAGCTCGTCGGTTTGCGCTATCGCCATCCGTTCGCTGTTGATGCCGGAGTACCGCGCGAAGGCGCGATCGTGCACGCCGAGTACGTGACACTGGAGGACGGAACTGGTCTCGTGCACACGGCACCTGGCCACGGTGCCGACGACTATCGCACTGGCTTGAAGCACGGGCTGCCTATCTATTGCCCAGTGCTCGAAGATGGCACCTATGACGACACGGTGCCGGAGTGGCTGCGCGGCATCGACATCTGGTCGGCGAATGAGCGCGTGGTGGAACATCTGCGCGACAGCGGGCACCTTTTCTTCGACCACAAGTTCACGCACAGCTATCCGCACGACTGGCGTTCGAAGACGCCGGTGATCTTCCGCGCGACGGAACAGTGGTTCATCGGCGTCGATCGACCGGGCAAAGCGGCAGGAGCGCTGTCAGCGGGCACAACGCTGCGCGGCGCGGCACTCGATGCCATCGAGCGCACCGTCGAATTCGTCCCCGCGTGGGGAAGGAATCGCTTGCGCGGCATGCTGGAAAGCCGGCCCGATTGGTGCATCTCGCGCCAGCGAGCGTGGGGATTGCCGATCCCCGCGTTCAGGCGCGACGATGGTTCGACGTTCATGACACCAGCGAGCGTGCGCGCTGTCGCGCAAGCGTTCGCGGCCCGGGGGAGCGACGCGTGGTTCCAGGAGACGCCCAACCAACTTCTCGCTGGTTACGACGTACGAGGAGATCCCGATGCGCCGCAAGGACTTGACGTCGCGACCCTCGAGAAGATGCACGACATTTTCGACGTCTGGTTCGAGGCTGGTAGTTCGTGGCATTCGGTGATGCGCCAGCGGCAGCTCGGATTCCCGTGCGACCTCTATCTCGAAGGGAGCGATCAGCACCGCGGTTGGTTCCAGTTGTCGTTGCTGCCTGCGCTTGGTGTCACGGGCGAACCGCCGATGCGGCGCATTCTCACGCACGGCTTCATCGTTGACAAGCACGGCAAGAAGATGTCGAAATCGATTGGCAACACGATCGACGTCGAGGATCTTCTGAAGGATGTCGGCGCTGACGTGGCGCGTTGGTGGGTGTCGAGTCTCGCGTTTGAAGACGACATCAAGGCTGATCTTGAGTTCTTCCGCGTCTCGGGCGAGAGCTATCGCAAGGTGCGCAACACGATTCGCTTCTTGTTGTCGAACCTAGATGACTTTCAACCGAGGACGACGGAAGAGAAGGGCGATTACGTCGAGCCGCGCTCGCTGGCGCCGACGTCGCTCGATGCGTGGGCGTTCGGCGAAGGAGTGAAGCTCGAAGAGACGGTGCTCGGCGCGTATCAGGCGTACGACTTCCGCTCCGCGCATCTCGCGATCTACGACTTCTGCAACGAGACCATGTCGGCGACATACTGCGCGGCGACGAAGGATCGACTGTACTGCGATGCCAAGATGTCGCCGCGACGTCGCGCGACGCAATCGGTGATGTGGGAGATCGCGGACACGCTGGTGCGACTGCTCGCGCCGATCATGCCGCACACGTCCGACGAAGCGTTTCGCGCGCTGTGGAAGTCTGACGGTCGCTGCGTGCACATGGAGACTTACCGCGGTCTCGCGTCGCTCGGGGCCACCGTGGATGCGCGATGGCCGCAGGTGATGCAGGCGCGCTCGGTGGCATTCGAGGCGCTCGAACAAGCGAAGGCGCAAGGGATCGAGAATCCGCTCGATGCAGAAGTGGTGCTGCCCGATGCGAACGGTGATCTCAAGCCTTTTCTCGCGGATCTGCCAGATCTTCTCGGTGTTAGTCGCGTGACGCTTGAGCCAGCGGCCACGAGTTACAGCGTGCGCGACCTTCGAAACGAACCGCGCTGTGATCGAAGCTGGAAGCGCGACATTACGGTGAAGACGCGTTCTGACGGTGGGATGCTGAGCGATCGAGACGCGCTCGCGGTTGGGGTGTAGGCAGTAGCCAGCCCTGCGAGTGCGCGCACCGTCTTGGGCGCGCGGTACGTTAGAGGGTGAATGAACGGTGCCGTCGATGGCCACGAGCAGCACGATCTGTCTCACGACACCGTCGATCGTATGTCGCGCTCGACCGAGGTGCTGTACGCGGTCATCATCACGCTCACGTTTACCGCAGCGGTGGAAGTGGCGTCGTCGCGCACGATCGAGGTTGGTCCGCTCGTTCTGGGTATTCTGGGTTGCAACCTCGCGTGGGGGATCGTTGACGGTGCGGTGCACGTCTTCAGCCGAATGCTGGAGCGCGGGCGTCTCTTGCGGCTAGTGCACGCTGTGCAATCAGCGGCTGACGATGTCTCCGCCGCCGGCGTCGTGCGTGCAGCGCTGCCGCACGCGATCGATCCGGTGGTGACGGCGGCGGAGCGACTTGTGATTGCGCGGCGACTTCGCGCGATGGAGCCACCGGCGCGACCGCGGCTTCAGTCAAGCGACATCATTGCCGCCGCGTGGGTGTGCGGAATCGCCGTTGCGTCGACGGTGCCGCTGATTGCTCCGCTCGTCCTGATCTCCGATCGCTTCTGGTCGCTCCGAACGTCGAACGTCGCAGCGATCGTGATGCTGTTCCTCGCTGGCCGTGCGCTCGGCCGTCATGCGGGCGGCTCGACCTGGCGGTTCGGTCTTGCGATGGTGGGGGTTGGCGTTGTCCTGAGCGCGATCGCGGTTTTCTTGGGCGGTTAATCGGTCGGCGTGTCGTGCTGTCGCCACCGGCTGATAGGCAACTCGGCCAATGGGGCTGACGTACCGCGCGATCGCGTCGCATCGCGACTACAACTTGACCGCAATTCGACCGAGCCACCTTCGTTGCGAGATGCGCTGCGGCGGAGGTCTCTGCCCGGCTGACGCGCGGAGAGCCGTTCTTGGACGTCGACCTTCCCGGTTGCATCGCAGGCGATCGACTCGCGTGGGAGCGATTCGTCCGCTCCTCTGCGGCCCTCATCCGCGCGGCGGTGCGGCGAGCCCTCAGCGTGCGCGGGGTGTCGGCCGACGAGATCGATGATCGTATGCAAGAGGTCTACGTTCGGCTGCTGCGCAATGACTGCCGCATCCTCCGTACCTTCGACCCCGCTCGCGCGTCACTCGCAACTTGGCTGTCACTCGTCGCTCGCACCACCGTCCACGAGCATGAGCGCCGGCGTTCGCTCAGGCTGACGTCGGTCGCGTCGGTGCCTGAACCCGCCGCGCCGCAGGAGCCTGCGCCCGGCCCAGACCACGGGCCGACAATCCCATGGGAGTGTCTTACTGGTCAGCAGCGGTCCGTGCTGGAGATGCTGTTCGACGAGGGGTTGTCGGTGCAGCAGGTGGCGGGACGGCTCGAGGTCGATCCCCAGACTGTCAGAAGCGCGAAACACAAAGCGCTCACCCGCCTACGAAAACTCCTCGACCCCGAACGCAGGGGCGACGCCGACGAGTGACGCACGACGCCGCGCCCGCACGGAGCTGCGATGCACCTGCCACAATCGTCGACCCAGTCGCTGGCATTCCCATCATCCTCGTCGACACCTTCCAGCGGCTGCGCCAATCGCGGTCTCCGATACTGATTGCCTTGACGCTGGCGGAGCTCGTGGCGGCGCTCGTCCTGCTACCCATCGGGGCGGCGACGACCGACTGGCTGGTCCGCCGCACCGGCCGATACGCAGTGGCGAATGAGGACCTCGTTGGATTCATCCTGTCACCCATCGGAGTAGCAGTGCTGCTGAGCAGCGCTGTCGCGATCGTCCTTGCCATTCATCTCGTTGCGGCCACGACCATTATCGCGTCCTATACCGCGAATTCGACGTGTCGCGGTGCTGGCGTTCTTGCGTTCTTCGGAGCGATTCGCCGATTGCCGGTACTGATCGAACTCTCTGTGCGACAGGTTGTGAGCGGCGCGATTTTCGTGGCACCCTTCGTGGCCGTGGTCGGTCTCGATGCCGCTGTGCTTGCAATCGCGGTACGCCCCGCGCGAGGCCATGCGAACGAGCGTGTCGCTTCTCCGCGGGCAACTCCGTTTGGTCGTGCTCGTGCGAATGGGTTGGTGGGCCGCTTGTGCTGCGGTTGGGCTCGCAGGTCTCGCTATCGCCCGCGCGATTGGCGAGGCAGTGCTTCGGCAGGAGTTCGCCAGCGTCGGTGCCACCGCGCTTGCCGCTGCGGCGGTGCTACTGCTCTATGCCGCAGTGACTGCAATCACAGCGCTCGTTGCCCGCGGCGGAGACGCGCTGGTCATCGTGGCAATCTGGAGATCGGCGGCAGGCGGCGACGGTATCGATCGGTCGGATCCGGGCGCCTCTCTTCTCGAACCGTCGCCATGGTCGCGGTTGATTCTGCTCACGACGATGGGTGCGGCCACAGTCGCTGCCGTTCTTGGCACTGTGACCATCCTTGAGTCGATTCATGTACCTATCAAAGTGGAGATCACCGCGCATCGCGGTGCCGCAGCGGTCGCGCCGGAGAACACGCTTGCAGCGATAGAAGCCGCAATTACTCTCGGGGCCGATCGCATTGAGATCGACGCGATGCACACCACCGACGATATCGTGGTCGTATTCCACGACACAGACCTGCGTCGGCTCGTTGGAGATCCGAGACGCGTCAATGAAATCACGCTCGCGGAGCTTCGCGTGATTGACGTCGGCACTTGGTTTGGCGTGGCGTTCGCTGGCGAGCGAATTCCGACTATCGAAGAAGTCGTCAACGCCACTCGCGATCGAGCGGCGCCAACATCGAGCTGAAAGTCAGTGGCGACGAGCGCGCTTTGGCCGCCGCAGTCGCTGCGATTGTGAAGGCTCGGCAAGACGAGCCTCGATCGTTGAAGCGGTCGACGGCAGTGCCCGAGATCATCGTCACATCACTCTCGATGCGAGCGCTCGCGGTGGCGCGGCGTGCAGATCCTTCGATCCGCATCGGTCTGATCGTAACGGCATCAACGGGGGACCTCCGTCGTCTCGATGTCGACCTGCTGGTCGTCGACTCAAGGTTGGCGTCTTCGCGTTTCTTAGCACGTGCCACAGCCGCTGGCCTCCCGGTCACTGTATGGAACGTGAGCGACGCCGATCAGTTCACCCAACTCGCGCTCCGCGGTGTTTCTGGCGTAATCACCCCCGACGTGGAACCAATGCGGGTGAGGCTGATTGAGCTAGGGAAGCTCGACGGAATCGAGCGGCTCTTGCTCGCGGTGCGCTCGCGACTTTTGGGGCGATAGGTACCATCCCCTCATGCCCCGATTCACCAAACTCATCGCATCGATCGTTCTCGTCTCTTCCGCAACGTTCTTGGGCTGCGCCAACAATTCAGCGACACGTGCGCCGATGTCTGCCACCACCACGAAGGCGGAGCAGCAGGCCATGACGCCCGACCAAGCCGTGGCGCGGCTCGCCGCTGGGAACAAGAGATTTGTTGCGGGTCAGAGTGAGAACCGCGACTATGTGGCGCAGGCGCGGACCACCGCCAGCGGTCAGTACCCATTCGCGGTGGTGCTCTCGTGCATCGATTCGCGTGCTGCGCCTGAGATCGTGTTCGATCAGGGGATCGGCGACGTATTCGTGCCGCGCATCGCAGGCAACTACGTCCAAGCTGACATTCTCGGCAGCATGGAGTTCGCAACCAAGGTTGCTGGCGCGAAGGTCATCGTTGTAGTCGGACACAGCGAGTGCGGTGCCGTCAAGGGCGCGTGCGACGATGTCCAGCTCGGCAACCTCACCACGGTCATTCAAGCGATCCGCCCCGCAGTGAAAAGCGTCCAGAACGTATCGGGCGAGCGCAACTCTTCAAACCACGAGTTCGTACGCGAAGTCACCGTGAAGAATGTGCAACTCACGGTCGAGAAGATCCGAACCGATAGCCCGATCCTTCGCGAGTTGGAGCAATCTGGTCAGATCAAGATCGTGGGCGCGATGTACGACCTCGCCACCCGCGAGGTCGTGTGGCTGAACTGACTACGCCCGCAGCCCTTCGGAATAGATGCTTGCGAAGCGAGCGAATGACATCGGGCGCGACGGTCATGGTCGCGGCCCAAGGCTTGGCTGGATTCGCTGGCGCCGCCTTGGTGCCGACGCTTGTGGCGCTCATTGCTAGTCATTACGGCGGAAAGCAGCAAATACAGGCTGTGGGTTTGCTCGGCTCGGCTCGTGCAATCGCGGGCGTGCTCGCATTCGTCATTGTCGGTTTCGTTGCGGCAATCAACTGGCGCCTCGCGTTTGGCCTGCTCATCGTGCACGCCGCCGCCATCCTCCTCCTCAGCTTCAAACTCAAGTCCGCTGAACCGAAACCAGAGGTCAAGATCGACGCCTTGGGTGTCGTCCTCTCTGCCGTCGGCGTCATCCTCATCAGCTTCGGCTTCAACAACATTCGCAACTGGGGCGTGCTGCTCGCAAGTCCGTCGGCCCCGTTCGATGTGGTTGGGGTGTCGCCAGCGCCGATCATGATCGTCGTCGGAACAACGATTGTTCTTGCGTTCTTCGCGTGGTCGCACCGGACCGCGCGAGCGGGAAAGACGCCGCTTTTGGCCCTCCAAGTCGTCGATTCGGGGAGGGAGTGGGCGGCGGTGATCGCGCTGTTCATGATCGTGATGTCGGAAGCGGCTATCAACTTCTACGGTGCCGCTGTACATCCAGATCATCCAAGGTGGCTCCAGCATGGCGACGTCGATCACGATGATGCCATTCATGCTGACGGTGTTCTTCACCGCCATCTTGATCGTTCGGCTCTACGACCGATTCACCCCACGACAGATCGCCCGCTTCGGATTCGCGCTCGTATTGGTCGGCACGCTCTGGCTCGCCGTTGTCGTTCGGAACAACTGGAGCGTGGCACCAGTCATCCTTGGCCTCATCACTGTCGGTCTCGGACAAGGCGCGCTCGTCACGCTCTTGTTCAACGTGCTGGTGACATCGTCGCCGAAGGAACTCGCTGGCGACGTTGGCTCGCTTCGCGGCGTGACGCAGAACCTTGCGGCCGCCGTCGGCACCGCAGTCATGGGAGCGCTCGTGGTGAGTGTCCTGAGTATGGGCGTCCTGCGCTCGGTGAATAACAATCCGCTGATCACGGAAAACATGACGGCCGAAGTGGATCTCGACAGCATCAACTTCCTGAGTAACGAGCGGCTGAAGGAGCGTTTCGAGAGCGCCGACGTCACGCCCGCGCAGATTGGCGAGGCAGTGCGAATCAACTCAGAGACTCGCCTCAGGGCGCTCCAGGTCGGCTTCCTCACCCTCGCGGGATTGGAGTTGCTCGCGCTCGTGCGGTGTAGTTGGCTGCCGAACTACAGGCCCGAGCAGATTCCGAGTGGATCGTCGAAGACGACAGCGAAGGCCTGAGTCCCTAACAGCTTCCTAGATGTGACCTCCAATGACCAAGCCCAGACTTCTCTTCCTTTCGCTTGGCGGGACCATCACGATGGTACCGACAGACTCTGGCGGCATCGCCCCGAAGCTCGGCGCGGCGGAGCTCGTGAAGTCAGTGCCAGCGCTGGCGGATATCGCGCAGATCGACGCCCGATCGCCCTTCAAGTTGCCGAGTTCTTCGCTCACGACCGCGAACTTGGTCGAAGTGGCTCGGCTGATCGAGGATGGATTCAAGTCTGGTTTCGACGGCGCTGTCGTGAGTCAAGGCACGGACACGATCGAAGAGTCTGCCTTCATCCTGGATCTTCTGATCGATTCGGAGAAGCCCGTCGTGATGACCGGTGCCATGCGCGGCGCCGATTCTCCGGGCGCGGACGGACCAGCCAACTTGCTGTCGTCCGCAATCGTGGCGGCGTCGCCCGACGCCCGTGGTCTCGGCACGCTCGTCGTCTTGAACTACGACATTCATGCCGCACGCTTCGTGCAGAAGTCTCACACCGCGTTGCCCTCGGCGTTTCTCTCCCCGCTCGTCGGCACGCTCGGCGTGGTGGCAGAGCGCGTCGCTCGTTTCTATGCCCGCGTAAAGCGGAATCCTTCGCTTCCGAGCGCTGGTGGTCCGCCGGTTCCGATTGCACTGGTCAAGGTCCCGATGGGGGACGACGGCCGGATTCTGCGCACGCTTCCGGATCTCGGTTTTGCTGGCGCAGTGATCGAAGGCATGGGTGCGGGGCATGTGCATGCAGATGTCGCGCCGATCCTCGGTGATCTCGTCAAGAAGATCCCCGTCGTTCTCGCCTCACGGGCCATGACTGGACCGGTGTTTACGCACACGTACGGATACCCCGGCGCCGAGATCGACCTCATCGACCGCGGCCTCGTGCCAGCAGGCTACCTCTCGGGTCTGAAGGCACGTCTTGTCCTTGGACTCTGTCTGAGAGGCGGAGCGAGTCCTTCCAAAGTGCGCGACGTATTCGCGCCGTATCAATGAGGCGACGAAGTTGACGTACGGAGAACGACCAATGTCAAGAAGACACCTGCTCCGCCGGTACGGCCTCGATCGCATTCGATTCGCCGCAACCGATCTATGGGCCGTGTGCTTGGCGGGGAGTGCCTGCGCGGCGTTGGGGGCTCAGTCGGCTCCCCCGGATGCGCCGACCCCGGCGTAACGCCGACCAACGAACCCGCCGTCGTGCCCGCGAGCGCGCCACACCCGTACATCAATCCAGACTTTTCGCTGCCCAGCGCGGGCGGGTACGGCGACTTTGGCTTCTCACCCGGTGACACGCCGACGGACACGCTGAGCGAACTCGAAGATATCTACGCTGCCCGCAAGGGAACCTTTGACCTGTCGTTCGTTGAAGCACCGCTCGATTTTCTGGTCAACAGTCTTGAGAAGCTCAACGCCGAGACCGGCATCCGCTTCGGTCTTGCGTACACGCAACCGTTCCAGCAGGCGAGTGGCGGTTCGGGCACCCGATGGGGCCAATCTGGCGACCTCGACCTCATGCTCAACTGGACGCTGTTGGGGCGAGGGACGCGCGATACAGGTCAGCTTGTTCTCGCGGGCGAGTACCGCTTCGCAATTGGCGTGCAGCCGCCGTCTGCATTTGGGGGCGTGCTCGGCACGCTTACCAATACCACCGGGGGCTTCAGTGATCGCGGTTGGGTCATGCGCGACGCGTACTGGCTCCAGCGCCTCTTCGACGATCGTCTTCGTGTCTTGATCGGGCGCGCCGACCCAGCCGACTTCGTCGGCGGCACGCGCATGCAGAGTATTAACAACTCGTTCCTCAACCGGGCGTTCTCGGCGAATGCGTCCGTCGCATACCCGGCGGGGCATGGTCCAACTGCGAGATTCTCGATCATCCCGTGCGACCTGTTCTTTTTCACCGGCGGTGCATCGAACGCATACGGTCGCTCCGATGCGAGCGACACCGATCCCGTCGGACAGCGGTGTATCGCTCATCCTTGAGCAGGACATCGGCGAATCCCTGCTCGTCTTCGGGCGGTACGGCTACGCTGACCGAGCTATCGCGAACGTGCGGAACATGGGTCAGCTCGGACTCGGGGTACGAGGTCTCTTCGGCAGTCCCGACAACCTGTTTGGATTCGCGGGGGGTATCGCGGAACCCTCGGGCGATCGGCGTAACGAGGGGGTCTTCGAGGTCTTCCAGCGTTGGCAGGTCACCCGCCATACACAGTTCACCGCTGGGGCGCAGTTGATCATCGATCCGAGTAACTCCCCGGATGTCGACACGTTCGGCGTCTTCTCGCTCCGCCTCCGCGTGGCGTTCTGACGAAGGGCGTTCGCGTAGCGGTACCCATGTCGGGCAAAGATCATGAGCCCGACCGGGGATGCCTCGGGCCGCGGCGCTCTATAGCCGAAGTTGACCCTCCCCCCGTTTCGACTGAATCGGGATTGGGGTGGCGATCGGCTTGGGAAGGACATCGCGCGTGACGGAGCAACCATCGAGACCTCGAATGCCAGCGTGTCCGGAGCTCATTGAACTCGCGGCCTGGCGCGACGGACGCCTCGCCGACGAAGCTCTGGCACAGTTCGAGGTGCATCTGGCGCGATGTGACGAGTGCAGGGCCTTGCTGCTCGGGGTCCGTGAAGAGGAGACGGATCGGGCAGCAACCGACGACCCGCGGGCCGTCGAGGCCTCGATTGCTCGAGCGATCGCGATCTTCGGTGCAGTTGGCGAGGAGGGAGTCGACGGGGGGACTGGTGGCGCGGCGCAGAGCTTGAGCTTCGGCTCGCGCGGACGTCATCACCGCTACGCCTACGCGGGACGGGTCGCTGTCGCTGCTGCCGCAGGGATTGCACTCGCCGTCGTCGGATACCGCGTTGGCTCCGCGGTGGGACCACTGGTCCGAAAAGGAGAGCGGACCATGGTTACCACCTCGGGGGTTACCACCTCGGGGGTTACCACCTCGGGGGTTACCACCTCGGGGGTTACCACCTCGGGGGTTACCACCTCGGGGGTCTCGGCGGCGGAGCTGCCGTTCATGATTGTCGACGCGGGGCCATCGAGTCCGACCGTGCTCGATCTCTACCTCGCCCTTGATTCGCATGATTCACATGATTCGCATGGGGAATCGCGTCCATGAAGCATCCCATTCCCAGCCGCATGCTCAGCATCGCGCTCGGCGCGTCGCTGCTCTTCAACGTCGCGGTCCTCTTTGGTTTCGCCGCGTCCAGTTCAGCGCCCGCTACCCCGAGCACTCCAGCCCCTAGGCTCCCTGCTGACCCTGCTGGCGGAACGCTCGCGGGCCTGGGCAAGGAACTCAACCTCGACGAGGGACAGCGCTCGAAGCTCGCGGCGATCGAAGGGCAACGGGAGGAGTCCGTCGACGTGTTCGGTGGTGGCAGCGCGGTCATTCAGCAGCGACTCATCGACGCGCTCGGCGAAGAGCAACCCGATATCAGCCAGATCCACGACCTCGTAAATCAGCAGGCCGAGCTTGACCGCCAACGCCGACTCGCGGACGCCGATCTTTTGGAGCGGTTCTTTCGGTTGTTGACCCCGCCCCAGCGAAACCGGCTGCACCAGAAGCTTAAGGAGAAGCTCGGCGGCGAGCCCGGCGGCCGACACCCCGGTGGGCCGCCACTGGCGGTTCTTCGCCGATTCGACACCAACCGCGACGGCCGCTTGGACTCCGCAGAGCGACATGCCGCCGAAATAGCCCTTCAGATCAAGCAGGGCGAGCTTTTCCGCGGCGGACTCTCACGACCGCCAATCTGGCCTTGGTTCGACGCCGATGGCGACGGCCGTCTCAATGACGACGAGCGGGCCGAGCGCGATCGCTTCGTGCAGGCGCACCCGCCAAGGCGGGGGCCTGGCCGCGAGGGCGAGGGACGCGAACGACCGCCTGAGTCGCGCTGAACGAATTCGCGAGAAAGTTCCCATTGCGCCACCCGGCGGGATTTCGCGGTATGCTTCGCGTCATCAGGGAGTGGTCGGCTAAGTGGCCGATGCACAGAGCCTGCAGTATCGACGACCGGCCTTGCCCGAGTTCCTGCCGCGTTTACTGATTCTTTTTCGAGTGCTCGGGCTGAGGTTTGATTCAGATGAAGATGTACGTCGGTAATTTGTCGTTCAAGATGAGCGAGGACGAGCTGCGCGACCTTTTCGCTCCGTACGGCGAAGTTTCCTCAGCGTCGCTGGTGATGGATCGTGAGACGGGTCGCCCGCGTGGCTTCGGCTTCGTGGAGATGCCCGACGACGGTCAGGCGAAGACCGCGATCGACGCGATCAATGGTAAAAACATCGGTGGCCGCGACCTCGTCGTGAACGAGGCTCGTCCGCGTGAAGATCGTCCGCGCTCGGGCGGCTTCGGCGGCGGTGGTGGTGGCGGCGGCTACGGCGGCGGCGGCGGTGGTCGCAGCAGCGGTGGCGGCGGCGGCGGTGGATTCAAGCGTGGCGGCGGTGGCGGCGGCGGTGGTGGTGGTGGTGGTGGTGGCGGCCGCGGCGGTTGGTGATTCGGTTGGTGATTTGCGGCAGCGCGTAACCTGACCTGCACCTCGATCTCAATTCAAACACCCGGGCTGGCGAGTGCCAGCCCGGGTTTTCTTTACGCGACGTTCGTTCGAAAGGGGGATGACCGCGCGGACGCGAGCTCCACCGCGTCTCGATCGCGGCGTCAGCGCGTCACGGGATCCTCAGCCTCATTGTTGAAGCTGAGGTGGTTCAACTCGTAGCGGCCGCCGAGAGTAATCGCGCCGCCGGACTGAAGAGTAGTTAGCCCGTCGTCGTCCACGCTCCCAGCACCGCCGCGAGATCGCCCGCATCAACATCGCCGTCGTGATCGAGGTCAGCGTCGCCGCCGCTCGTCGGTCCCCATGACGCGAGCACAATCGCGAGATCCGCGCCGTTCACGCTGCCGTCGCCGTTGATATCTGCCGCGAGTGCGACCAGCGCTTCGCCCGAATCAGCGTCGACCTGCAACGCCGAGACGTCGACCGCCTCAAACTGACTGCCCTTGATCTGGCTCAACTGCGCGAGCTCGTCATCATTCCAACGCAAGTCGTGCGTCCCCGTCACGTACCAGTTGGACCCGTTGTCAGCGAGAATGACGCCGTAGGTCTTCATCGCCTGGAGGATCGTCTTGACGATCGGCGTGAATCCGCTGATATCGACATTACTCTTGAGTCGGAAACGCTGGCCCATGGGCGGCCGTGCCGGATCGAGCGACGAACTGGCGTCGTGTCGCGCTGGCCACACGTGTGCCTTGCGCGTCTGTACGCAGGTGAATCGAATTGCGTGGCGGATCTCGCCCGAGAGCGCCTCGTCGTAGCGCACGAGCCCAGGAAGAATGGGCAACCCCGCCGCGTCGGCCGAGGTCCACGTGTCGGGTCGAAGCGCGTTGTCGGTCAGATCCCAACGCGCACCGGAGCCAGCAGTCCAACTCACGATGCCGCCAGCATCACGAATCGGATACGTCGACCACGTCTCCCAGAGCGTGCACGGGGCGCCGTCTTCACCGGTCTGCACAATCAGAATGTGTCGGTCGCCGTCACTGCGCGCCCCACCTTCGATCGGGGCATTGGGCGGGATTGGATACGGCCCGGGATCGCTTTCGTCGGCGTACTCGAACGTGATGTCGACGAGCGGCTGGTTAAGAGGCACCGTGATAAACGGAATACCAATCGGCGCGCCTTTGTAAAACGTGCCGAAATCGGGATGAAGTCCGACGTTGAGGCCGATCGTCTGAATGTACGCACCCGAGTTCGCATCGACCGGCAACGTATCGACCGGCACGTTCCAGATGCTGTTTGCGGGAAAGAGGGGGCAGGTGCCGAGATCAGCGGCAGAGGAAGGCGCGCCAGCGATGGCGACGAGAAGAAGCGCCCAACGAGTCAGCATGGAAACCTCCAAGGAGACCAGCCTACTGACCGCGAGGCCAACCGCCCTGAGGTGCGCACACGAAGAACGCGCTGTCAGGTGCCTTTCGCCGCGTGAAAACAACGCTTCCCACTTTGTGCCATTTTGTACGAGCGATTCAGCACCAATACATCAGCAACATATGGTCAATTGCTGCTGGACGAGTCGCACGCGCGGCGTCATGCTCTGATCGAGCGCCGAGCGCGCCCGTTCCTTTGTTGGAGGAACGAGACGAGTGTGAGATTTCGCACAACGCGGAAAGGAGCCTTGTCATGATTACTGCTGGACACCTCGTGACGATCAAGGGTGGTGAGGTAGCGACGTTGCCACCGACTGCGACGGCGCTCGAAGCGGCCGAGTTGATGAATGATCGACACATCGGTTCGGTCCTCGTCATTGAGGACGGTCGCATCGCAGGCATCTTTACCGAGCGCGATCTGATGCGACGCATCGTCGCCGCGCAGCGGTCAGCGGAGCACACGCAGCTTTCCGAGGTGATGACCATCCCGGTCGCGTGCGCAACGCAGCACACGATGCTCGACGAGTTGCGTGTCGTGATGCGCGAGCAGCGCATTCGACACGTGCCAGTCGTGGATGGCGGTCGACTCCTTGGCATCATCTCGATCGGCGATTTGAATCGCGCCGAACGTGAGGTGCAAGAGGAGACGATTCACTATCTCGAGCAGTACATCACGCTGCGGTGATGTATCGAATTCGCGCCGCTGCTACTCAGTGCGCCTCAGTATTACGCCTCTACTCGCGCCGCTGCCCGAAGCTCTTCGAGCAGCGAGCGCGAAGTGTGTTCGTCGCACCAGTGTCGGATGTATGGCCAGTCGAGCGCCGTCGCTTGCACTGCGATGACGTTCTTCACGTCCTCAATGTCCTTCGCACGCTTCGCGCGGGTTGCCCAGCGCAGCTTCTGGACGATGACGTCTTCGGCCGTAGGCAGCCACGTCGGTGAGTTTTCGTACTTCACCTCGCGCCGTCGGGCGAATCGAGCTTCGTCGGGCGGATCGTCGCGAAGCTGGAAGAGTTCAATCTCGAATCCGCCCCGCGCGGCGCGCAGTCGGTAGCGTGGCGCCATGGTGACGGTCTCGAACGAGATCTGGGGATCGAGCACCATCAGTAGACGCATCTTCGCGCCGATGTCCGCGACCGCGGTCGTAGGAAGCTGTACGACGAAGTCAGCGTCCTTCGACGCGCGAGGCTTACCGTAGGCTTTGCTCGCCAACGAACCAGTGAGCATGTGCGGAATGCGAAGCTCATTGAGAACGCTTAGCGTGCGCAGAATGCAATCTCGCGGAGTCATGATGCGGTCAACCTTATCGACGTCACGAGTTGTTAGTCCCCATCGTCATCGTGAAAGGTCACATGAAGGCGTTCGACGATCCGGGCATCGATCGCGTCGTCGTCATCGTGCGGAAACTGCATCCGAAGCGCGGCTTCCGTGAAGGCCATCGCCTCACGAAAGAGAAGTGGGCCGATGGCGAGCCGTTCTTCGATGCTCATCGCCCGCGCCTGCTCGATCTCCTCTCGTTCCCACTCGAGCGCAAGTTCCTCTGGAGTCATAGGGGGCTCATGTGCCTCGGGTCGACCACTATCCAATACTACTCCTTGGGCCGCTTCCAGCCGAAGTCCGGGTCATGCTCCAAGGCTCCCGCCGCGAGCTTGATGCATCGGCGGCAGACGATCGCGAGCGGTTGCGTCGGGCTGCGATAGTGGGGGTCTTCGCGCGTCTCTAGGCACATGGTGCAGACGCTGTCCGTCGCCAGCTCTCCGGTGCGTTGCGGGGATCGGTCATCGTTGCTCTCGATCGAGACGTGCCGATAGGCCGCCGTCAGGCACGCGCCACAAATACAACTCCCGTGATGGCCCTCGATCAGCGGTAGATCTTCCGTCCACGGCTGGTGGCAGAAATCGCAGAGAACGTCCGACATCTGAACGTTGTTGGGATCGGTTCCTTCGCGTCGCATGGGCGACGGAGCGTACCCGTACAATCGCGGGCATGGCGGCGCGACGCCGGACCGGTATTTCACTCGCAACGCGCAGTCGGCTCATGTTCGGCCTCGCAGTCGTCGGACTCGTCGCTGGCGCGCTCGCTGTACCTTGGTTTCGCACTAAGACGTTGGTGGGTGAGAGTCAGTTGGAGGTCTCGCGCCAGCTCGCGGAGACGTGGCTTCAAAATGGCTTTTCGCTGGGTGTGTCCGAAGGCAACAAGATAGCGATGCGTGTGGTTCGGCTTGACGACGCGTATGCCTCGGCTGGCGATGATCGGCTGCTCGACGACGCAATTCTGCGCTTCGAGAAGGACGAGTCGCTCGTCGAAGACTTCCGTGTGGCGAAAGACGAGGATGGTGACCCGCTCTACCGCTACTTTCGCCCGCTGCGCGAGCGCGAATGGCAGGCGATTCAAGACCACGGTTTCATCAACTTCCGTCTAAAGCCCATGTCCGGCAACCCGTCGGCGCTGCGTGCGGTGCTCGTCATCGATCGCCGAAGTCCATTTGCCGAAGCGCAGCTCACACGTAACCGCATCGCGCTCATCGTCTCGGGCGCTGCAGCGAGTGCCCTCGCGATTGTCGTCTTCGCGATCATTTTCGCACGACTTGTGCTGCGTCCGGTACGACGACTCACGCAGGTTGCGGAAAAGGTTGAGCGCGGCGACCTCACGATTCGGGCGTCCATTCGGACGGGCGACGATTTTGAGCGCCTGTCGGACACGTTCAACGACATGCTCGACGAGATCGAAAAGGGACAGCTTCGCCTGCGCAATATCAACGAGACGCTTGACCTCAAGGTGACCGAGCTCGCGCAGGCAAACATCGGACTCTACGAATCGAATCGCTTGAAGAGCGAGTTTCTCGCCAACGTGAGCCACGAGCTGCGAACACCGCTCAATTCAATCATTGGCTTCGCAGAGCTGCTCGACGAAATCGCGCGAAGCGACGGCAGCGCAGATCCGAAGCGCGTCCGCTACATCGCGAACATTCTGCGCAGTGGTCGCGCGCTCTTGGAGATGATCAACGAGCTGCTTCAAATGGCGAAGATCGAAGCCGGGCGGCTTGAGCTCACGGTCGCGCCGACGAGTGTCAGTGATCTCGTCGAAGGTCTCGTGACGGTAATGCGGCCGCAGTCCGAGGCGAAGCGCATCGCGCTCAGCGTGCGCGTCGAGCCTGATCTCCCGACCGTCGAGACCGACGCGGGCAAGTTGCAGCAGGTGCTCTACAACTTCCTGTCGAACGCGATAAAGTTCTCGCCCGAAGGCAGCACGGTCACGGTGTTCGCTGGCCGATCCGTGCGCAAGGACGGCGGCGGTGGTCTGCGTCTGGGCGTGATTGATGAAGGGCCGGGCATCCCTGACGACATGCAAGAAACGATCTTCGAAAAGTTCCGCCAAGTGGACGCGAGCCACACGCGTCAGCACTCGGGCACCGGACTCGGACTTGCGATCTGCCGCGAGCTTGCCGAACTGCTCGGCGCGACTGTGGCGCTCTCGAGTGCGCCGGGCAAGGGTGCAACGTTCTCGGTTGAACTGCCGATCGTGTGGCGATCGAAAGAGCTGCCAGCGCTCATGCCGACAGAGTAAGTGAACGCAGTCGGTGCGCGGCAGGCGAGCACCCAGCCGCGGCGAGTGCAGCGAGCGGCGCAGGTTCGCTTACTCCCCGCGCAACATCGCGCGGATCTCGTGATCCGCACCTTCGACGCGCCTTCGCGCCGTGCTGGCGTCGATGAGTTCCATGCCCGCAAATTGCTCGACGTGCGCTGTGATGAACCGCAGCACCGCGTTCGCGACATGCGACGGCGCAGCGCCGCCATCGGGGGACCAGTGATGGTAATCGGCCCACGACAGCCGCAGAGCGATGCGCTTCAGTGATCCGTCGCCGAAGACGAGCTGCGCGTCGTACTCCCAGCCGCTGATCAACTCGCGCTCGGCGAGCAGTTCAGCGATCGGCGGGATCGCTCGCGATTCGTCGGCGTTCAGCACCTAACGCTGGAGCGTACCATGTGACTTTTCCGTAGCGCATTCTCGCTCCTCACACCGCGTTGCCATTCCTCTTCGAAATCATCCGTCTCGGTCTTCGCAATCTGAAGCTGCACAAGCTTCGTTCGACGCTCACGAGTCTGGGCATCATTCTCGGCGTCGCCGCAGTCATTGTCGTGGTGTCGATCGGCGAAGGAAATAAACGAGCCGCGCTCAGGAACATCGAAGCGCTCGGCGCGACGAACGTGATCGTGCGCTCGGTGAAACCACCCGAGGCGAACAACAGCAATCAGGCACGCTCGTTTCTTGTTGCATACGGAATCCTGTTCCAAGACCTGCGCCGCCTCCGCGAGTCAATGGCCGACGCATCGTCGATCGTGCCGCTCAAAACTGTCGGCAGCGAAGTGAGCTACGGCGCCACGCGGATTCAAAGTCAGTCGTTCGGCACGACGCCTGAGCTGCTGGACGTTGCTCGTTTGCGGCTTGAGCCGCGCGGTCGCTATCTCACCCAAGACGATCTCGATACTCGCGCTCCCGTGGCGGTGATTGGCAGCGAGGTAGCGAAGCAACTCTTCAAACTGCGCGACCCGCTTGGAGCCGATCTCCGGATTGACAGCCAAGTGTTCCGAGTGATCGGTGTGCTGAAGCCCGTTGGGCTTGCTGGAGGCAGCGGATCTGCGCTCGTCGGCCGCGACCTAAACAAGGATATCCATATTCCGCTTTCGACCGCCGAAAGCAACTTCGGTAACTCGGTCGTGCGGCGGCAGGCGGGTTCGTTCAGCGGCGAAGAGATCGAACTGTCCGAGGTCTACGTCGTCGCGCCTGATACCGAGCAAGTGCTGAACGTCGCCGACCGCGTGAAGCGAATCTTGGATGTCGGTCATCCGGGCCTCGTCGACGTCCAAGTCGTCGTTCCCTGGGAGTTGTTAGAGAACGCGAAGCGGCAGCTTCTGGTGTGGAACATCATGCTGGTGGCGATTGCTGCGGTGAGCCTCCTGGTCGGCGGCATTGGCATTATGAACATTATGTTGGCGTCGGTCACCGAGCGGACGCGCGAGATCGGCATTCGCCGCGCGCTCGGCGCGACGCGGCGCCACATCGTGCTGCAGTTCCTCGTCGAGACCGGCTCACTGTCGTCGCTCGGTGGCGTCATCGGAATCGCGCTGGGTGTCGGCGTCTCGCTCGGTTTAGGCGAATTGATTCCGACGCTCGCGAAACTGCCGTGGCTGCGCGGCATGGCGAGCAGCAAGTTTGCGCTCGAGCCTGCAATCACACTGTGGTCGATCGTCGTCAGCTTCCTCGTCGCCGCTGGCGTCGGTTTGGTGTTCGGCATCTATCCCGCCGTCATTGCCAGTCGCAAGGATCCCATCGAGGCTTTGCGTCACGACTAACGAACGGTGAGTGGAGCTCCGGATGCGCATACGTCCGTACCGCCAGGATTCTGACTTCGAGGCGCAATACGACATCTGGCTTAGCGCGACGCAAGAACTGCCGTACGCGTGGGGCTCCAACCTCGCGAACGCGCGCGGTTTCGGTTCGCACGTTCCTCGGTTGCCCGGCGCGCGACTCTTCGCCGAACGCGACGACGGCACGATCGTCGGCTACGTCGGCGTGAACGAAACTATGCCGTGGGAGGGCCTCGGGCAGGCGCTGCCCTTTGGTTTTCCTTGGACCTGGCCCGTTGATGAGGCGACCGAGGCCGGGCTGTATTCACTCATGCTGGCGTCGCTGCCGACGCTCTTCCCCGGCGCACGCATCGACGCGATCGTGCAGAGCTTCCGGCGATCGTGGGTTCGACAGCACGCGTTTCTGCAACAACGCGGTTGGCTTGAGCATGAGATCGCTCCAATCATGGCGAAGCGCGTGATGGCACCGACAATCAGAAGTCCAATCACCCAACGAATTCGGCTCGGCGAGGAGGAGTCGCTGGCGGCGACCGTCGCGCTTGATCCGGTCATGGAGCCCATTGACGCAACGCGGCTGCGCCGTCGGATCGAGCAGGCGTGGTTCGAGGTCGACACGTTCTGGGTTGCGCCCGGCACCGGCGCGTTCCAGTTCGAGATGCGCGACGACCGCGCCGAGGTGAAGCTCTTCCGGGCGCGACCGGACGCTCTCGACGCGCTCCTCGACGAACTGGTCTTGCGCACCAGCGAAAGAGGGGCGTCGACGATCTACTTCACGCTCAATGCGGATCAGGTCAAGCGGCTTGAGCAGTTGCGAGCCCGCGGATTCGAGCAGCGTGATGCGGATGTCTACGTGATTCAACGGATCGCATGATCGGCCTTGCATTCTCCATTACGCGCAGCGGGACCGTCGCCCAATCATGAAAGAGAGGCGATGGTGGGCGGGGGTGCTTGCCGCATCCCCAACCAAATGCAACTCTCTTTGGCAAACGGTGCTACCGATCGTCAAGTTGCCCTGCATGAAACCGGTGCCAGGAGATCGACAGCTTGACGGTGGCGTTCATCGGAGTGAGCGAAGTGACCTAGGAACAGCGCGCCAGCCCCATTCGCCGCGCCCTCATGAATCCCTCGCCTGTCCGCCACACACGACGCGCATCGAAGTAACTCAACATCATGAGGATCCGACCTATGACCAGCGCGGCACGGCCCAGCCATCCTAAGAATTCAGGCAAGCGAGTCTCGCCTAACTCGATGACGATGGGATCGTCGTCGCCTTGGGATTTGTGAGCTGCGGTAAACCTGCTTCGGGTGAGCGTTCCCGCACGACTGCGAGCACGCGCAGCTGCGCCAGCGAGGACCGACAACGCCAAGCCGACTGGCGAACTACCGAAGTCGTTGAGTGTGAAGGGCTCGCGCGCTATGTTAGGCAATTCAGATCTGGGCGGCGGGCGCACGGCGGTCAGAATATCCCACGCTCAACCGTGACGCCGCTATGACCCGCCGCGCCGCCTCATCAATGTTCCGAAAGCCACTGGAGCGCCGACGTCAGTTTCATGAGTTGACTCCACTACGCTAACGCGACCAGATCTCAATCGCGCCGTGGCCCCAATCGATCCAACCCTCGAGGCGCTCCGTCACGTGGTAGCCGTTGGCGCGGAGAAACTCGCGACGCTCCGGCGACACGGCGTGCGGATAGAGCATCACGATCATCCGCGGTCGCGCTGACGGCAGCAGTTTGGCCAGTCCGGCGCCGCGGTCGCCGAAATCGACGACGGGGAGCTTCAGCGGCTGCGTGTAGTAAAGCTGCACTTGATCATTCAAGCCGATCATGCCCAAGGGGCCTTGATCGTGCGTCGTTGCGCGAATCGCTGCGGCGCGTTCGACCGCTTCGCGCAGCGGCTGGCGCGGGGGGAGCCTCAGCACATCCGTTGCGGACGCGAGTGCGAGCGTGGCCACGCTGACCGCGAGCGGTAGGCGGCCGAAGCGGGCGATGGTCGCCAAGCCTGCGGCGATGAGGAGCGCGGTCGCAGGCACGAGGAACAGGAGGAATCGTGCGTAGAGCCACGAATCGCCGAGCCACGCTAACAAGACGGCGATCGGCGCGCCGAGCGCTGCGAGCACGAACGCCTCGCGCAGTCGCTGCTCGCGCAGCGTCGGTGCCAGGCCGATGATCGCGAGCGCCGCTCCGGGAATCGTCGCCCACCACGTCCACGACCCACCGAGCGCGAGGAGCGCGTGCCAACCTTCCGGGCCGAGGAGTGTCGGTTGTCCTGCGTCATGTCCGCGGAAATGCTCGCGCAGCGCGAACATGTCGGGCAGGATCGGCGCGTAGACCATCGCGGTGAGGGTCGCGGCGCCGACAAGCGTGACGAGTCCGGCGAGTGCGCCGCGCCGATCATTCCCGCGAAGGAGATCGCTGGCGAGAAACAATCCGTAGCCCAGAGCGACACACACGGACGCGAGGTGCGACCACACCATGAGTGCGACGACGATTGCAAACGCCGCCCACGATGTCAGCGTGAGCACGCGGCGCGAGCGAAGCAACAACCACGTCGCGAGCGTCGCGAAGAGGATGACGAACGAGTAGCTGCGGGCATCGCATGATGCGAGCACCGCGACGGGCATGAGCGCTATGGCCGCTGCGGCGAACAACCCGGTGCCGTCGCCGCGAGCTTCGCGGCCAAGCGCCCAGGCGGCGGGAACTGCTGCGACGCCAGCGAGGAATGCGGGGAGCCGGACTGTGAGCTCGTTGACGCCGAAGAGCGTCGTCGAGAGCCAGATCGCGAGCTGCGAAAACACCTGATTCGCTTGCGAGAAATAGTTGCCGACGATGACGCCGGGGCCGTGCACGGAGTAACCCAGGAGTCCAGCGATCTCGTCGTACCAAAGGCTATCGCTCAGTTTGAATGAGCGCAGGATCACTGCGATGCCGACCAGCAGGCTCAAGGTGAGAACCGTCGCGCGCGACCCTTGGGTCGCGTCGCTGCGCACCAGCGCAGCGCGACGCTCGATGCGCGCGAGAATGAGGGCGATTGTGAGTAGTACAAGCGGCCCGACTGCGAGCGCAAGCCGGAGCGCACGCGCGCCTTCGATCGTCGTGGATGGAATGCCGCCGAGCGATGCGACCCGACCGGGATGGGCCATCCAGCCCGCGATCGAGTCTGTCGGCATCGTCGCGCTTGCCAATGCCGAGAGCACCGCCGTCACAAGAACCAAGAAGAGTGTTACGCGACGGGGCACGCAACGCATCATCGTGGCGAGTCGCCCGCGTCACAAGCGGAGTCGGGCGCGATCTCTTGCGGAAGATCGATCGAACCAGCGCTCGCTCGAACAGCGATAGTCTCGACAATGAGATCGCGATGGACGCGACCAATCGTTCGCAGCGAGAGAAACGGCACGACGGCCAAGAGTCGCAAGAGTGTTGAAGCCGCGAATACCGTGGCGTATCCATTCCACGTTTCCTCGCCGCTCAAGATGCGAGCACCGAGGAGCGAACCAATCGTCATCGACGCTGCGTTCACGAGGTAGAACCAGCTCATGACACTGGTTCGCTCGCGATGCGGAACCGTCTCGAGCAGAATCAGGAAGGTTGCGAGCTCGTACGCGCCCCAGAGGGCGCCAGCGACGAGCTGCGAAGGCACGATCCACCACGCGCTTCCTGAAACGAGCCACACGAGCGCGAGGAACGCGATGCCAATCGCAGATCCGACGAGCACTTGGTGGGCACCGTGGCGGTCGGCAAGCTTTGCAGCGATCGGAAGCGCGATGACTTTCGCAACAAACGACGCAGCGATCGCCGCGGTGTACGTCATCGGCGCGAAATCAAGCGCCTTCAACATGAACGGGTTGAAGAAGGGCTGGCCCACTTGGACAGCTGCTTGGAGGCAGAGCATCGCCACGATGATCTTGGATGCGTTGTCACCGGCGAAGAACAAGCGCCGAAGCGGCACGATCGTGTGGCTGTCGCCCACCGGGATATCCGAGGTTCGAGCGAGGTACGCCAGCGAGAGCAGTCGACTGGCACCGGCGATGCCGAAGCACGCCGCGAACGCCACGAGCGTCGCGCCGTGTCGCTCACCAAACCCGATCAGCGCACCGCCGACGAGCAGTCCGGTGAGAATCATCAACTGGCAGAATCGGTTGCGCTGCCCGAAATAGCGGGCGCGCAGGCGCGCTGGAAAGAGCTCCGCGACCCACGTGTTCCATGCGCCGCCAGCGCCGAGTGCGCCGGTCCAGTAGACGCTCGCGCAGGCGAAGATGCCCCACGCTGGCATTCCTCCGGTGAGCGCTCCAATCGCGAGTACAAGCAAACTCATCGCCTGCACCGACGCGCACACCATGATCCAGCGACGCGGGCTGCCGATCGCGCGCACGCAGCGCGGCGCGAGGAGCTGCAACACGCCGCCAGCGACTGGCGGCGCTGATGCGACGAGACCTGCGGTCACGCCAGACATGCCGAGGGCGACGACAAAGGCTGCGAGATACGTTTCGCCGACGCCGACCATCAGCGCGTAGGTCGCTCCGTCACCGGTGCATGCGTCGAGGTCGCGACGCAGGGTCTTAGGGGCAGAACGGCGCTCGACGCTGCCGCGGGCAATGCTCTCGGCCTGCGTCACGCGGCGAATAGTACGAACTCGGCAGGTCGAACTCTTACTTCGCGCCGCCCGCAGGGCCGCGCGCTGGCGGAGCGGGACTCGACGGCTTCGATGGCGGGCTGCCAGCACCACCACCGCTTGGGCCACCAGCGGGCGGCGCGGGATTGCCGCCGTTGCCACCACCGAATCCGCCACCGCCCGCAGCGCCGGTGACGGTGACCGGGCGGAACTTCACGTTTTCGATGATCGAAATCGGAGCGTTGAACGTCACGTAGCGCGATTCGACAGTCGCTGCTGCGGAGGAGCGAGTCGCCTGCGGGGCGAACGGATAGCCGCCGATCTCGCGGTGAATGTAGTCGGGGGCCCGGATGATGAGCACACCTTGATAAAAGCGAATCGTGGCGATTTCGCCGCCGTTTTCGCTCCACGCTTCGGGCTCGACGGACTCGACGATGATGTCGATGATCTTTTGTGCTCGCTCTTCTTCGGGGATCGACTCGGGGGCATCGCCGGGCTCGCCGAAGGGCGGGCCGCCGCCGCCTCCGCCTCCGCTGCCGCCGCCGCCTCCGCTGCTACCGCCGCCGCCGCCACCGAATCCGCCGCCACCGCCACCGCCACCCGAGCCACCGCCACCACCGCCACCGCTGTTGCCTTGCTGAATCGACTCCGACAGGTTGAAGGTTGGTGCGTTGTTAAAGTGCGGCGCGACGAAGATGAGGTCGCGAATCGGGTACATCTTGAGTTCGCGGGCCGCGGGGACGCTCAAGCGTGCCTTGGTGCCGACCTCGATGAAGCTCTCGCGAATCTGCCAAGTGCATGGTTCGTCGGTGCCCACTTGCTCAAGCACCATTTCGAGGGCAGTGAGCGCGGGCTTGCCTTCCAGCTTCAGCGTGACCTCTGCGTCGGGATCGATGCCAGCCGCGGCCCGATCAGTGTTGTAGCGCACAACTAACGGAACACCGAGTGCGTTCGCGATGAACTCGAACGCGTCTTTTGCTTTCGTCGCCTTGAAGTCGAATGTCAGATCCGTGTACAAGAGCGCGCCAAGCAGCGACGACTTCGTGATGTCGCGTGCCGCGTCGGACTGCCTTTGCTTCGCCACTTCATTGAGGCGATCGGCAAAGTTCTGCCCCGATGCCGCCGATGTGCCAAGGAGCGTCGTCGCACCGAGCGCTAAGCCGATCGCGAGGGTCAGGCGGAACGGACGGCTGATCGGAGAGCGGCTCGACAAGGACGAGCACAAGGCGGCAGACGTAATCCGCGACATTCAAACCTCCCGAAAGGGGGGACACGCGATGGGCCGCCGCACCGGGCAGCCGAAGCCCGAGTTGGCTTCACAGATCTGGAATATACGGACCTCGTGGGCCGCACCACACGTTTTCTTCGGTGATCGAGCTACTTGGGTTGCCAAGATTTTCGGAACTGGTGCCGGACGAGACATTCTGGGCGAGGTTTCGTCCCTTGGCTCCGGGGTCAATGATCGGGCTTGGGCTCGGGCTTGGTAAGGCCTGGCGTCTCCCGGGGCGACGACTCGGGGACTTCGACTGAGGCTGCCGTTCGGGGCGCTTCTGGGTCCAAGCCCGTAGCGGGAAAAAGCGCCTCGAGCCCGCTCGTTGCCACCAAGATCGCGAGAGCACTCGCCGCGACCGGTTGCGACGAGTCCCACAGTGACGCTCGAATACCCCCTCGGGAGCGCTCAGGGTTGCGGAACTGGCGACTCTCGCGCTCGTCGAGAGCGAGTTCGAACGCGAACCGGAGCACCGCCCGAGCCCGGTCACGGAGGAGTTGCTCCTGCCCGTTGGGGACGAGGCCGGAGTCGTCCGCGAGCGCGACAATCGCGAGCCCCGGACGGAGCGATTGGCTCGTTACGCCGCCTCGTCCGGTGCCCGTGAGTCTGAAGCCGCCGCGAAGGTCGAGTTCCGAGGCGAACGCCCCAAAGCCAGCCTGAGCCGCCAGCACCAACTGCGCAACCGCCCAAGCGTCGTCCGCATGAGTGACGGCCTGTCCGGTTGCATGCGCGAACGTGACCTCGGCGATGACGAGCCACGGAAGTTGACCGACGAGTTCGGGACGGGCAACGGATGCCCACGCTGCGTCGAGCGCAGCCCGCGTCTCTGCGGCACCCACAATGCGCCCCTCGCCTGAGAAGGACACCGCTGCGGCGAGCGCTGCCAGCGCGCGGTCGCCGCTCGTGCCGCTCCGCAGCGGCTCCGCGAGTTTCTCGCGAGCGACGCGAGCCATCTCTCTCGCGCCTTCTGAGAGTCCGTCCTCACTGCCGAGGCGCGCGACTGCGCAGAGGAGAAACGCCATCGGCTGGTTTGTCGCTGTCGGTGAATCCTCTCCCACGCGACGGATTGCGAGGTCGTCGAGAAGAGCGATCGCGAATGTACGAGCGCGGAGTCGATCTGCGACCTCGAATCGTTCGCTCGCCGCGACGCTCGCGGCAGCCCATGCCGTGAGCGCTTGATCGAGTGGAGGCGCGCTCAGTGGTTTGTACTCGTCGGGAACCGGCGCGTAGTTGCCGAGCAACCCGAGTCCGCTCATCGACTGCGAGCCTGGCGTCTTCGCCGCTTCAGAGTCGTCGACCGCGCGGGTTGCATACAGGCGTCCAAGCGTGGCGAGCGCAAACTCGCGCACGCTGGCTTCCGTCACGCTCGCGTCGGCGAAGCGCGGCGTGCCGCGTCCGCGAATGAGCGGCGGATCTCCGGGATCGCTTTGCGTGAGGCAGAGTGATCCGAACTTGAACACACCGACGGCTTCGATTCGAACGAGGTCGGGAAGATCCTTCGCGGGAAGTTCGAGGTCGTGCAGCAACGCAATGAATGCGAGGTCGGATGCTGCCGCTGTATTTGCGGCGTGCTGAAGTGCTGGAAAGACCGCGGCCCACGTTGACTTTCCACCGCCGCCACGCCGAAGCGCGATGCCGTCGAGTCCAGGCTCGACGCGCGTCGCGCACTCGGCGAACGTGCGACCGAGAAGCGGTTCCGGGCGCGACGCGAACTCAAGTTCCAGCGCCAAGCTCTGCGTCGCCGTATCGCGCATCTCCTTCGGCAACGCGCTGATCACACGATCGCCGAACGCACGGGCGACTGCGCGGCCGACGGCGCGACGAACCATGCGGTCGTCGCCCGCACCGCCTCCGGGCCAATCGGTCCCGATGCCGACCACGCGACCTTGATGTCGCAGAATGACCGCGACACCGCGTGCGCCAGCGACAGGCACCGCCGACTCGGGCTTCGTTAGGTCGGGCAGTGTCGCGGCGTCGAGCCAGCGGCGAACGGCGATGTAGGCATCGATGCACGACTCAAGCTCGGGCTCGGTTCGTTCGCTCTGCACACCAATGCCGGGTCCGACGCCGCGCGTTGAGCTCGGCGTCACGTCGTGCTGAGCGAGCGCCGTCGCCTGGCAACACGTGACGACCGAGAACAGGGCGAGTGATGCACGAATTCGACGTTGTGCGTTGCGAGAAAGCATCAGGTCTCACGGTGTACTTGCAGGACGCCAGCGATTGCCGGTGGCACGGACTTTGATCCTATCTGCCCGAGCCGCCACCCCGAAGCCGAGTATCGCAGCCGCGGGCTGCAAGGGGCAAAGTAGCTCGCGACGAGTTTTCCGGAGAGGACCCCAAGAACAGCATGATCGTCCACCTCTTCAAACTCAGCGAGACCAAGTGGAGAGTGCTGATCCTCACCCTCTTGGCCTTCGCGTCGATGTGCTGACCGTGCCGCCTCCGGCGTCTCGTTCGCAAGACTCGTAACCCTCTCGCCATCCTCTGGGTCTTCGCTCCACGCAACGACCCGTACTTGCCTCGAAAGAGGCACGACAACGCCTCGGCAGGACGCCGGGGCGATGTTTTCATGTGAGCTGTGAACACGCTACGCGGTCAGGGCACACGCTACGCGGTCAGGGCACCGGGTGCGGGTGGCGAATTTGGCACCTCACCGACTCCGTGCGGCGCGGGAGCGGTCTCGCTTGACGAACGCCGAACCGCGAGCAACATATAGATCGACGGGATGATCAGTATTGTGAATACCGTCGAAATGATCATGCCGGTAACGAGCACCATGCCGATCGAATTTCGCGCGAGCGCGCCGGCGCCCGTCACGAGTACGAGTGGGAGGTGACCGGCAACGGTTGCGACGCTCGTCATCAAGATCGGCCGGAGTCGAGTGAGCGACGCTTCGCGGATGGCGGCGAGTTTCGAATGTCCCTCGCTTTGCATGTGATTCGCGAACTCGACAATGAGAATGCCGTTCTTCGCGACGAGTCCGACGAGCGTGATGAGTCCGACCTGCGAGTAGATGTTCACCGTCGTCCAGCCGACAAAGGTGAAGATGAGCGCGCCGGCGATCGCAAGCGGCACCGACCCAAGCAGGACGATGAGTGGATCACGGAAGCTGCCGAACTGGGCCGCGAGTACGAGGTAGATGAGACCAAGCGCGAAACCCAGCGTCGTTGCAAGCGACGCGCCTTCCTGTCGCAATTGCCTCGATTCACCGGCGTAATCGATGGTGTAGCCCGGCGGCAGAATTGTGCGCGCCGCAGCCTCAAGCGCGCTGAGCGCTTCTTCTTTCGTCACGCCCGGCGCGACTCCGCCGAAGATCTTCACGCTGTTCTTCTGCTGGAATCGGTTCAACGTGCGCGGCGCTGCGGTTGTCTCGAGTCGCACGATCGACGACACGCTCACGAGGCCGCCGCCTTTGGTGCGAATCTTCATTTGCAGCAGGTCGTCCGCCGTGGCGCGGCTCGCGTCGTCGACTTGCGGGATCACCTTGTAGCTCCGCCCGTCGAAATTGAATCGATTGACGTAACCGCCCGACAGCATGACCGCGAGGTCGCGGCCCACCGCAGCGAGGTCAAGCCCCATGTCGGCAACTCTCTCGCGGTCGATGACGATGCGCACCTGCGGGAGATCAATCTTGAGATCGGCGTCGGCGAAGAGGAACTTACCGCTCCCGAACGCAGCGCCGACGAGCTGCCCGGTGAGTGCCGCCATTTCTTCTGGCGGATCCGAGCTCGTGAATACGAGTTCCACGTCGAACTGTCCCGCACCTGGCAATGGCGGCGGCAAAATCGGGAACGCGCGAATGCCCGCGATGCCCGAAATGAGCCCGAACGCTTGGGGCAATATCTCTTTCGTTGTTCGCTGTCGAGTGCTCCACTCGGTGGTCTGCATGCCGCCGAAGCCAGTCGCTGGTGTCATGAGCACGCGCCACACGAACTTCGCCTCAGGAATCGTCTTGAGCGCCGACGCCATCTGCGTGACCGCTTCCCGCGTTGACGCGAGTGAAGAGTCTGGTGCTGCCGACAAGACGAAGAAGAGCCCGCCTTCATCTTCCGTTGGCGCGAGTTCCTTGGCCGAGAAGTAGTAGAGCGGCACGGCGCCGACTGCGATGAGTGCCGCCGCGAGAGCCATGGTCCAGCGAAGCGGCAGCGTGACATCGAGGATGCGGCCGTACCCGCGGCGCAGGCGATCGAATCCTGCGTTCACGAGCCGCGCAAAGCGTCCTTCGGTGCCGTGTGCTGGTACGAGCTTCGCGCTCATGATCGGCGAGAGCGTGAGCGCGACAACGCCCGAGACAACGACCGATGCGGCAAGCGTGAACGCGAACTCGCGAAAGAGTACGCCGGTTAGCCCACCTTGGAACCCAATCGGTGCATAGACCGCGGCAAGCGTGATCGTCATCGAAATGACGGGGGCGAAGAGTTCACGCGCGCCCACCAGCGCTGCGTCGATGCGTGCCATCCCGGCGCGGACATGGCGCTCCACGTTCTCGACCATCACAATGGCGTCGTCGACAACGAGTCCGACCGAGAGCACGACGGCGAGAATCGTGAGTAGGTTCAGCGAGAACCCGAAGAGTGTCATGAAGATGGAGGCACCGACGATCGAGATGGGAATCGCAACCAGCGGTACTAACACCGTTCTGATCGAACCCATGAAGAGGAAGACCACGATGGCGACAATGCCGATTGTCTCCGCGAGTGTCTTGCCGATCTCCATCAGCGCGTTCCGCATGTAGTAGGTACCGTCGTACGCAAGGCGCATGTCGACGCCGGGCGGGAGTGACGGGCGGAGCGCCTCCATGGACATCGTCAGACGCGACGCAACGTCAATCTCGTTCGCGCTTGGTAACGGCCAGACCGACAGGTAGATCGCGGGGCTCGTATCGAATCCGGCCTCACCGAGCGGCTCTTCAGAACCAAGCTCAACGCGAGCGACGTCGCGCAGGCGGACGATCGATCCGTCGCGCTCGCGCACGATCAAGTTTTCGAACTCCGCCGTCGAACGCAAGTCGGTGTCGGTGAGAAGGTCGACTTGCACCTCGCGTCCCTTCGTGCGCCCGACTGCCGCTACAAAGTTGTTGCGCCTCAGTGCGTCGTAGACCTCGCTCGGCGACACGTCGAGCGCGGTGAGCGTCGACTCGTTCAGCCAGATGCGCATTGCGAGATTGCGAGGTCCTTCAATGCCGACACGCTGAACGCCTTGGATTGTCGAAAGCTTGGGCTGCACTTCGCGGGCAAGAAACTCGTTCAAGCGTGTGAGTTCGAGCGTGGTGCTCGTGAAGCTGAGGTAGAACGTGGCAAACGGGCGATCGGCCCGTTGAATCTGAATGACGGGCGATTCCGCCTCCGCTGGCAACTCGCTACGCACCTGATTGAGGCGAGCGCCGATCTCAGCGAGCGCGTCGTTACTGTCGTGATTGAGACGCAAGCGAACGGTGATGGTGCTGAAGCCGGCGGTGCTCGAACTCTCGATATAGTCAATGCCGTCGATCGCCGACACCGCTTGCTCGATCGGCGTCGTGATGAAGCCGCGCACGGTCTCGGCACTGGCGCCGATGTACGCGGTGCTGATGAGAATCGACGTGGACTCGATGCGGGGATATTGACGGATCGGAAGTGTGCCGATGCAGCGCCAACCGATCACCAAGATGATGAGGTTGACGACGATCGCAAGCACCGGTTTGCGGATGAAAATGTCAGTAGGGGATCGCATCGGTGGTGGTGTTACGGTCTGAGTTCCGCGCGTCGATCGGATCAGTGGCCCGCAGCAGTTTCGGTGCCGGATGCCTGCGGCGGGACAGCGGACGCGTCGACAACGAGCGCGCCGTCTCGGAGCTTGAACGATCCCGTCGTCGCGAGCGTCTCGCCCGCAGCTAATCCCTCAGTGATGATGACATCTTCGCCCACCGACGGACCGACTTTCACGAAGCGCTGCTGCGCCCGCAGCGCGCCCGGCTGGTCCTTCGGGTTCTTGCTCGGTGCGACGATGAAGACGTGATCGCCGAACGACGCGCGGCGCACTGCGGTTGCCGGGACGACGACGTGTCGCTCGGGTTCGCCGACTGGAACGCGAATACGCACGAACATGCCGGGCAGAATGCGGCCGTCGCGATTGTCGACAAGTCCGCGCACCCGCGCGTTCCGCGTGTCGTTGCTCACCGTCGCGTCGACTGCAACCACTTCGATTCGGACCGGCGTGGGGCCGAGCACCGGGCTCGAGGCCATCACTGCCAACCCTGGGCGCACGCGCGTCAGGTGCTCTTGCGGGATCGCAAAGTCGAGATAGATCGAATCAGTGACTTCTTCGAGCATCACAAGCTGGGTGCCTTCAGGGAGGTACTGGCCCTCGTGCACAGTGCGGATGCCGGTGCGGCCACGGAAGGGGGCTTTGACGACGTGCTTGTCGACCATCGTCTGTACTTGGGCGACGTGCGCTTTCGCCTGTTCCACTTCGGCTAGGACCTTCGCTCGGTCGGCCTTCGCTCGCGCGACTTCGGAGCGACCGCGATCCATTTCGATCGGCGAGACAGCGCGCTCGGAGCCGGCTTCGTCCATGCGGCGCCATTCCGACTCGGCAAGCGCGAGGCGCGTCTCACTAATCTCAACGTTGGCTTGCGCGACGGCAACCATTGCTTCGGCGGCAGCGAGGTCGGCGCGTTCGGTGGAGTCTTCAAGTGTGAGCAAGACGTCGCCGGGTTCGACGATCGTGCCTGATCCGTAGCCGACCTTCTTGATTGTGCCTGCGAGCTCGTTGCTGATTCGTACGGAGCGGAGCGAGAACGCCGAGCCAACGAGTTCGGCCGTCGGTTGCCAGTCGATCTCTCGCGCAGTTGTTGCGAGCACCGACTCCGGCGGCTCCCAACTCACCGCGGCCGCCGCGGCTGCACTCGCCTTCTGATTCCGCTTGACGAGGTACAGACCACCAGCCGTCGCGGCGAGCACCGCGAAGACGACAGTAGAAGCAACGATGGAAGTCGATCGCATGCGAGTCATTTCCTCTCGTTGGTCACTCGGCTGCTCGGACGCTTCGCGCGGCGCGATGAAGGCACCGCCGCCGGTGAAGCGTTCGTTTCAAGCAATCGTTGGAGCGCGGTACGGACCGCCGCTAGTCGTGGCGGCGTCCAATCCGACAGTCCGAAGATCCAGTCAAACCACAGTCCGTTGACGGCGAGGTGAATCGCCTCGCTGGTACCGAAGGGCAAGCCGTCGTCGGCGAACCGCGAGGCCATCTGGCGCTGCGCGATGCGCAGCGGTTCGACGTGCTTCGGATCATGCACCAGCGCGGCCACGAGTACGACGCTGCTGCGCCGCATGGAATCAGTCCACTTGTCGGTCGACGAGAGACACGTCCCAAGGATTGCCCGCGCAGTTCGACCACGGCCCGCTGGCTGTTTCGCGACGCCTTCCGCAACGTCACGCTGCCAGTCGTCGACCTTGCGACGCACGAGCGCGTCGATCAGCAGCTCTTTGCTGGGAAAGTGGTGAAGCAAGCCGCTCTTACTCAGTCCAGCCTCGCGAGCGACGCCGTCGAGCGTGAAGTGCCCGATGCCGTCGCGAAGGACGATCGACTCTGCGGCGTCGAGTAAACCTGCGAGATCGGGGCGGGTGGCCGCAGTGCGCGGTGAGCGAGTTGCTCGGACCGCGCGCGACGCCGCCGAAGCGGTCGTCTTCGGCGTTGCCGGGCTCGTGATGGGGCTGCGTCGTGCCATGAGGGGGGCGAAGCGTACCGACCGACTGGTCGGTGGGCAAGTGCCGGCTGCCCTCGCGCGCTCCACCACGAAAAGAGGCCCCGGCAATCTGCCGGGGCCTCGAAGTTCCGAACTAGGCCACTTACCGAAGCGAGTGTGCGCCCGAAGGGCGCTACGGAGCGCTCAAACTACGCTACTCCTCGAACCTGATCTTGTCTGTACCCATTGCGCCGTGGTCGTCCATTCCGCCGCGGGTTGGCTTGCCGCGGGCGTTCTCGGCCTGAAGTTCGCGCTCCTCGCCCGGTGTCGTGCCCCACTGGGAGTTGTTCGGGGACAGACAAGCCGCGCACCTGACGGAGCCAACGCTCTCATTCCACTGCGGCGTCCGCAGTTCCAACATCACATGCGACGGCGATGCTGTCCGTGACTCAAGCCACATGTTCAGCGGCCGTCGAAGCTGTGCCGCAGTGTCTCGCTAGCAAGGCGATCTTTGGATATTTGAACAAACTCACATTTTCGCTTGACAGGGGGGGGGGGAGGGGGGG